>ENA-OQBT01000047-OQBT01000047.1-human-gut-metagenome-genome-assembly--contig:-NODE-47-length-71270-cov-7.402078_pt1 | contig 71270 bp, 105 predicted proteins | sample MGYA00242749_ERZ504557 | MGnify/ENA primary metagenome ERZ504557 (study PRJEB26092, sample SAMD00036243) | human gut metagenome | host: Homo sapiens | study: EMG produced TPA metagenomics assembly of...
AGTATACCTCTCAACGTTGTCCCAAATGCGGTACTATCCACAAGGAAAACCGTGACCATCACAAACACTTATATCGTTGCCAGTGTGGTTACAGATCTAACGATGACCGTATCGGAGCTATGAATATTCAGCTCCTCGGAACTATGTGGATTTCTGGAGATAACCATCCTCGTTACGAAAGAATAACAACTGCTTTGGAGTAAACTCCTTAGCAAAGCGGGTGTTGTCAGCCACCCGATGATGTAGGCGGATTTAGGAAGACATCTTTTAGATGTCGTTAGTACCTATGCAGTTCCGACTTACAAGCTCCCGACTTTAGTCGGGAGTAGTTGACATTAGTTTAGTTAGAAAAGCAACGTACCTCCTGTGGGAAATCTGGTAAGATACAGTCATCAAGCGAAAGCCAATCAACGTATCTAAAGGATTTTCAACAGGAGGTTTTGTTATGTATACAGAATGGGAAAATAAAAAAGATCAGTTCAAAGTCATCGATTTGCGTCAGGCTAAGGGCAATTTTTCGCAGGGCCTTTTTCGTCAGGCCAATCAGGTTCCTGAAGGCAGCGGCCTGCAGATTATCCAGAGCTTCGAACCGCATCCGCTCTATGAAGCCATGAAGGACCGGGGCTTTGAATATCACGTGGAAGAAGTGAAGCCCTATGAATTCCACATCTGGTTCTACCGCAGCGAAGCAAAACCGGCATCGGGCAAGAAGCCTTTCGGGCCGGCGGCACTCCTCAATTTCCCGATCATCGACAAGAACTTGGGCCGCATTGCCGTCGAATTCTGGGACGAAACGTGGAATGACGAACGCCATTACCTCTCTTATGAAATGCGCCTCATCCTCTCCCTGGCTAATGCCGTCGGTGCCGGCCGCTACCGTCAGGCTGCACGGGAACTGGTCAAAGCCTATATCCACGGCATCGATTCCCGTGCCTTCGACGACGTCTTCGAACTCATCGCCTGGAACCAGGGCATCGGCTTCTTCAGCTCCCAGATCGGCCCGTCGCCGCTCTTCGGTGCCTACAAACTGATCAAACAGGAAGAAGCCAAAGGCACGAGCCGTGACGCCATCAAAAAGAGGCTCATGGAAAACTTCGGCGAAAAGAACCAGCAAGTGAAAGTACTTTAAAAAGTTTGTAGTTTTTAGTTTATAGTTTTCAGTACGTACGAATGTTATTAATTAAAGCCATCCACTACAAACTGCAAACTACAAACTGTAAACTTTTAGAGAAAAGGGATTGTGCATGATGGTAGAAACCTTCGTGCGACAATCCCCTTTTTACTGTCGAAACAGGAAAAATGTGCGTTTGGACGTCAAAAACAGTTGGAAAAATGTGCGAATTACCGTACAATGTCTTTAGAAAAATGTGCAGGGGGTTAATCATGGTAAAAGATATTGTACGCGACGTTATTTTTTTAGGACGGAAATCGGAAGCAGCGACGAAGGCGGATCTGCCGGTCGTCAAGAATCTGCAGGAAGGGGAAATTTTATGCTAAAATCGTTTGAATTCGGAAATCCCAGGGCGCAGCACGTCCTCATCCAGTTGGTCGACGACCACGACTTAGCCGGGATGGAAAAGGAAATCACAGCCATCCGGGCGGCGACGGACGTCGATTTCCGCCTCCTGGCCCTGAAGGTCGCAGACTGGAACCGGGATTTGTCGCCCTGGCCGGCGCCGCCGGTCTTTGGCAAAGTGCCCTTTGGTAACGGCGCCAAAGAAACGCTGCAGGAAGTGCTGACCTTTACGGCAGATCCTGCGAAGAAATATTATCTCGGCGGCTATTCCCTGGCCGGTCTCTTTGCCCTTTGGGCGGCCTGTGAAAGCGCCGTTTTCCGGGGCATCGCGGCGGCCTCGCCGTCGGTCTGGTTCCCGGCCTTCTGCGACTATCTGAAAGAAAAAACTTTCCAGAGCCCGTGCGTCTACCTGAGCCTCGGCGACAAGGAAAAGAAGACGCGCAATCCCGTCATGGCCAGCGTCGAAGACCGCATCCGCGACGTCTTTGACCTGTTCCAGGGGCGGAATCTAACATGTACACTGGAATGGAACAAAGGGAATCATTTCCAGGACAACGACATCCGTACGGCCAAGGCCTTTGCCTGGGTCTTGGAACAGACGAGGGGGAATGAATGATGAAGCTTGCCATGGCACAGATGGCTATGTCCAAAGATATGGAAGCGAATTTCCAGAAGAGTTATGATTTTGTCCGCCAGGCTGCAGGGGCCGACCTGATTTTCTTCCCGGAAGTGCAGCACATGCCTTTCCTGCCGCAGTATGAAGCGGCTGAACTGCCAGAAAAATTGGGGAAGAAGCGAGACGACTATCTGCTCCGGCCGATGATGCCCACGTTACGGCTTTCAATGAGCTGGCGCGGCAGTCACAGTGCATGGTCTCGCCGAACCTCTATCTCCAGTACGGCGGCAAAGCTACGATACGTCCCTGTTCATCGATAAAGACGGCAGACTCTTAGGGAAATCGACGATGGTCCACGTCGTCAGTGCGCCGCAGTTCTACGAACTCGACTACTACACACCGTCAGAAGATGGCTTTCGCGTCTATGATGCGGCATGCGGCAAAATCGGCATCGTCATCTGCTTCGACCGCCACCTGCCGGAAAGTATCCGCACCTGTGCGGCCATGGGAGCGCAGCTGGTCCTCATCCCGACGGCCAACCTGACGACGGAACCGCTGCAGCTCTTTGAATGGGAAATCCGCGTCCAGGCCTATCAGAACAACGTCTTCGTCGCCATGTGCAACCGCGTCGGCCGCGAAGCGACGTGAACTTTGCCGGCCAGTCCCTCGTCGTCGACAGCGAAGGACAGACCCTCTTAAAAGGGGACGATAAAGAAGCACTCCTCACCTGCGACCTCGACCTGAGCCAGTGCCGCCAAAGCCGCAGCAGCCGGTCGTACATCACGCTGAGAAGACCGGAAATGTACCGGTGATTATCGTTTGCCGTGTGTCGTTTGGCGTTTTTGAACAGCGCAAGGCCCTGTTGCGGCAGATGGTGGCTTTCTTCAATGAAAAATACGGCGCCGGCACGGTCGAAGTGGCGCCGCACGATGTCTACTACAACATGCTGGAAAAATCCAGGACGGCCACATGGATATCGTCGACCTGGCCAAAGAAGCCATGCAGCGGCCGGCGTCACGCCTAGAATTTCACCAATCCGCGGCGGCACAGACGGCGCCCAGCTCTCGTTCCGCGGCCTGCCCTGCCCGAACCTCTTCACAGGCGATACGAACTTCCACGGCCGCTACGAATACCTGCCCATCCCGTCCCTGGAAAAAGCCTGTGAAACAGTCATCGAAATCGCCAAACGGGCATCCCAACATTCGTAGGGGCCGTCCCAAAGGGCGGCCCGCCTGATATGATGGTGTATACGTAATGCATAACGGGTGATGAAAGATGCAGCCTTGACCAGTTCGAGCTGTCTCAGAACTACCTCTCTTTTTACGATAAATTGGAAAAGGCCAACAATTTCCTGGAAATGGTCATCGAAAATGCCGGCGCGCTCCTCAAGGGCCAGCTCATGCAGTACGTCCTGCGGGGCATGACGGATGGCGGCTACTGGTCGGAAGCGGTGGACCTCATCGAAAAGTACGGCGTCGTACCGAAACAGGTCCAGCCCGAAACGTACCAGTCGAACCATACGGACCGCTTCGTCGCGACCCTGAATCGGCTCAGAACGGGATTTGACGCCTCTTGATTTTTATCAAAAGTACGTCGGCCTGTCCCTGCGCGACTACGTCGCCGTGATTAACGAACCGACGGCGGACAAGCCCCTGGATACGCCCATCCAGTTCCACGCCGTGGAAAATATGACGGGCTGCGACATGAAGGCCCTGAACCTCAGCCAGGACGCCATGGAAGCGCTCTGCGTCAAGCAGCTGAAGAAGGGCCAGGCCATTTGGTTCGCCTGCGATGCCGGCGCTTTCGGCGCCCGCAAGGAAAGTATCTGGGACCCGGACAGCGTCTGCTATGAAGCCCTCTTAATGTATTCGTATGATGATCGCATGAGGGCTGTCAAGCTAAAAAGTATATGGCAAAACTGAATTGAAGAGTATAATAAAAAACATGAAGGTCGTTAATGACTCATGATAAGGAAAAAGAAAATTTTGGAGAAAAGAGGAATCAGGATGAAAGCAATTTTATTGAATGGGAGTCCAAGAAAAAATTTCAGCACGGCCCAATTGCTGCAGCAAGCACAGCTAGGAGCCGAGGCAGCTGGTGCTGAAACGGAACTCATCCATCTGGTGGATTATGAATTTACGGATTGCCGGGAGTGCTATGCCTGTAAGCTGAAAAACAGCAAAACGGGAGGGGTATGCGCTGTCCGGGACAGCATCCAGCCTGTGCTCAAAAAGATTTGGGACGCCGACGTGGTCATCGTGGGAAGTCCCGTCTATTTCAGCTATCCTAATGGGCAGGTCATCAGCCTCCTCAATCGTTCCCTTTTTCCCATCTATTCCTATTTCTATAAGGATGGGAAGCCCGATATGGTCCCTCATGCTAAAAAATTCTCAGGGTTGATCTATGCCATGAATTGCAAGGAAGAGGAGATGGAAAAATTCCATTATCCGGAGCTGCTGGGAACCTGGGGAAAAACCATGGACCTTGTTTATGGATATAACGAAGTCCAATACTGCTGTAATACCTATCAGTATAATGATTATTCCCGTTACAGACAGAATCTTTTTGATGAAGCGGATAAGAAGCGGCAGTGGGAAGAAGTTTTTCCAAAGGACCTGAAAAAGGCATATGACCTTGGAATGAGACTGACTCGAATGGCGGTGGAAGATCGTAAAAAATGAAATGAAAAACTCCTAGAGAGGTACTCGCCACTTCTTTTCAAGAGCTTGCTGCGGTAAAAAATATCGATAAGATTACGATACAGAAACTCGCAGATAATTGTGGGTATTCACCATAATTTATCGTACCCTCGTTACTGGATAAAACAGTAATGAGGGTATTTTTATGCTTGGAAATGGATATCACCATATCTACAAAAGCAAAGGCAAAAATGATTATTTTCTGCTATAATTATAGGGAAAATCAAGAAAGTGAAGAAATTATGGAGGTCCTGGGGGGGAATCCGTATGATTTCCTACTGGAAGGCGGTCATCTCTATGGGGCGTGACTTTTGGGAAATTTGAAATGGATAAGGGTGAGAGCATGACAATTCAATTCTTGAGATATATCGTTTCTGTAGCCGAGATTGGCTCAATTACTGAGACAGCGAAACAACTCCATATTTCCCAGCCAAGCTTGTCTGCCGCTTTAAAAGAAGCAGAAAAGGAAGTTGGATTTGAGATATTCACAAGAAGTCGTAGCGGTATTGCCTTGACGAAAGAAGGTGTGGAATTCCTGGGATATGCGAGACAGGTGATTCAGGAAATGAGCCTCCTAGAGGACCGATTCATTCTGAATCAGCCGGAGAAGCAGCGTTTCTGTGTTTCAACACAGCATTATACGTTCACGGCCAATGCGTTTGTGGAGATGGTTCAGAAGTTCGGACGGGAACGATTTGAATTTATCCTCAATGAGACACAGACTCATCAGATATTAGAGGATGTAAAGAATCGCTTTTGCGATTTGGGAATCATTTATCTGTGCCATAGAAATGAGCCGTTCCTGCGAAAAACAATGGATGAGATGGGACTGAGCTTTCATGAACTTTTTACGGTTTCTCCTCATGTCTTCCTCCGGGCAAAGCATCCTTTGGCAGGAAAAGAATCTGTTACGCTGAAAGACCTGCAGGCTTATCCGAGATTGAATTTCCTTCAGGGAAACTATGAGTCAGCCGATTTTTCAGAAGAGCCCTTCAGTACAGAACTTTCAGAAAAAGAAATCCGTGTCAGTGACCGGGCGGCTATTGTAAATCTGATGATAGGTCTCGATGGATATACTATATCAAGCGGAATTTTTCCGAAATATCTTCAGGGACGGCAGATTATTTCCGTACCCCTTGCGGAGAAGGAAGTGATGTACATCGGGTATGTCCTTTGTAAAGAGCAAAGTCTGTCAGAGTTAGGGGTCATCTATGTGGAAGCATTGAAAAAATATGCTACTTGATAAGCATAGGATAAAACTATGTAAATACATATTAAATAAGTGTTACCTATCAAATCTCATTTTGCAGTATGATGATATCAACATCGTGAAAGGAGATTTGGTTATGCTTGAATATGTGTTGGCGAATTTTTTTGTTTATGCGAGTGTGAATGCATTTACACCGGGGCCGGGGAATATACTTGCTTTGAATACAGTGACCAATTACGGATGGGGAAAAGGGAAACCGCTCTTTTTTGGAATATTCACGGGATACTATGTTGTTCAGATCATCTGTGCCGTTTTCGTATATGGAGTGGGTGCATTTCTTCCCGGTGCGCTCCAAGTCATGAAATATATTGGAGCTGCTTATATCCTTTGGCTTGCGATTCATATTGCTATCAGTAAGCCGGAGGTTAGCGCAGAGCAGGGATCAGCCTCTTTCTTGAAAGGATTCCTGCTGCAGTTTGTAAATATCAAAATCTATATGTTTGGGATTACCGCATTGACGGGCTTTATCACACCATACAGTAAGGCATTATGGATTCTGGTCGGAGTTGAACTTCTGATTGCCACGATTGGGACGATTGCCACATCTACTTGGATTGGTGCTGGACTCCTGATACAGAAATTCTATGTCAAACACTATCGGATGATTAATATCATTCTGGCATTGACCTTATTGGAATGTGTATGGAGTATGCTGAAAGTGTAAATTTCAAATATGACAAGAGGCAGGGGAATAGAACTGAAAAAACGGTAAAAGGACTCACGGTTTCAAGACCTGTGGGTCCTTTCTTTTTATATGACTTTTTAGATGAAACCCGGCACATTTTCTGTTACAATGGAACCATGCATTTTACGCAGAATTTTTACGGTAGTACGGTAGTCCCTGTTTACTACCGATTTTACTACGAATGGTGGCTGAGTTATGCGACTTATACTACTTCATGGAATATATGAGGTAAATCGCCTGGAACGGGAGAACCGCTATAATACGGCATTTAGCGGCGTAACCCGGCATAAGAAGGAGTGAAAATAAAGTGATTAAGATACTTTTCATCTGTCACGGCAGGACGGAGCGATTATTCTCACATCCCGCATGAAATGGCATATGAGCAAACATGTGCACGCAAAAGACTACTGTAGTACTACTAACCACAAGATATAGTGGTTAACAAAATGTAGCATTAATACATATTGTGCACCTGAAAACACCTAAAATGTTACGGATCTTGGGGGAAAACGGCACCCTGGCGTTCATGAGGATAAATTCACATTCGCAAACACTTTTATGTCCGCGTAAAAAGGACAAACACCATGGCGGGAAGCTCCCATCACGGTTCTTTTTTCTTACCGTCCAAAATTTGCACACTGTCTATGTTATAATAACTGTATATGCAGGGAGAAGGGGAGATGGCTTTGAAAACGGTACGGGTTGTGGCAGCGTTGATTCTCAACCAGGATAAGGTCCTGGCCACCCAACGGGGGTATGGAGAATTCAAAGACGGATGGGAATTTCCTGGGGGAAAGATCGAGCCAGGGGAAACTCCGGAACAGGCCATCAAACGGGAGATCCGGGAAGAACTGGCTACGGACATCCGGGTGGAACAGCCTCTCACCACGGTGGAATACGACTATCCCACCTTCCATCTCTCCATGGAGTGCTTTATCTGCAAAGTGGAAAAAGGCGACCTGACCTTGCTGGAACACGAAGCGAAAAAGTGGCTTTCCTTTGATGAACTGGATGATGTAGATTGGCTGCCGGCTGACCTGCTGGTGGTGACGGCTCTCCGAAAGTATATGCGTAAAAGAGGAGCAGAAAAATGAAAGTGATTCGTAACCTGGTTATGAGCATACTTTGTATCAGCTTTGCTTTCCTGTCCTTTACATCACCCGTTTCTGCTGCCAGGGCAGGAGCGGGTGAGTTCGCCAGGAAATTCCTGGAGGGATAATCAGGGAAGCCTGCAGACCGATGGGTATGCAGAATATGAGAAAGTTCTCTGCAGGGTCCATGCTCTGTGCTGGGTGCATGTCTGGTGGAAGTTCATCGAAGCCATCCCAGCCGACATGCCCAGGGAAGAGGTTGCTCAGACCACCTGCGGCCAGGCCATCCAATATATTCTTCTCCAAAGGAAGCAGCTGAGTGCCTACCTGGAATACGGAGAAGCTGCCTTGACGAACAATATTTGTGAACGAGCCATCCTGAACTGCTCCAACAGGTGATGCCCTGGTCTGAAGAAGTACAGAATATATGCAAGTAAGCAATAGCCCTGCCGGCTTTGATCGGCAGGGCTTATTACTTTGTTTCTTACACCTTACTATTAAGCTTATTAAGCGCTTATCAAGAAGCAGTCGATATCACTCCGTTGGCAATGTTATTCGTGTGAGCGATGTATCATACATTCCGCACTTCACCATGATTGCCAATGAACGTTAGATATTTCTTATACTTCCGCAGCATCATGTTCTTAGCATACTGCTCCATGTACTCGTAATCAGGGTCACCAGAATCGGTGACGGGGAGCATGACCTGCATCTTCTTGATTCTTAAATCGTTAATCTCTCGGTTGAAGTTGAAATTCGAGCTTTGCTTCTCGATAGTCGATACCAGAAATAGATAGACAAACTTTGAGCCATTCTCCATCTTGAGGCTCGTAACATGGTCGCTTGCCACAAACGAAAAAGGCTCATAGAACGCAGTACCTACACTTCCGCTATTTGCAAGACTGATGCAGTCCTTGAATACTCTTGTTCCTTGTGACGCCTCGATATAATCGTCAACGCCGTTATTGTTTGCCGTTGACGACACGTATGGAATGTCGCCGGGTATATGGTCGGCATTCTTCAGTCTCTTCCCTCGCTGAATCTTCGAGAAGACATTGGAGACGCAAAAGTGTCGCCAATCTTTCTCGCTCAGCGCCGGAATCTTGACCTCTTCGCCAAGCTCAGCAATACGTTTTTCAACATACGAGTCCTCGAACAGGTACTCGCGGTTCTGCATGACCATGGAGAACTCAAATGTCAGATAGTCACCGATGGACTTCTCGAAGTCAGCGTCGGTCGGGATCTCATCGTTGAAGTAGTAAAAGCTGTGCAGCCACTCATCCTCCGGCTTGACCGTGGACTCTACGCAGAACTTTGACGGTGCCTCGATGCGTCCGTTCCAGACGTCCAGAAGGTGCTGCTTCTTGTCCTTGGCGGAATCGCCCTCGACAAGGCCTACGTGCGCCCGTACCTCATAGCCATCATCCCGAAAATCAATGAACTTGCAGACCTTATCGGGGTCGTGAGGCTCGCCGGCCGTAAACACGGCAATGACCGGATTCACGCCCACTCCGTAAAAAGTATCCGTATTGCAAGTAATCACGCCTTCCAGCGTATGGTGCTTCATGATGGACGCCTTGAACGCCTGTTCCGCCTTGGACTTACCAGTCATGGATGACTGGGGGACGATGACGGCGGCACGCGCACCGACCGTCAAAGAATCCAGAAGGTGTTCGGTAAACGACAGCTCATACTGCGACGGGTCGGCTTTCGTTCCCTGAGAGTAGGGCGGGTTCATAAGACCGACCGTCGCGCCCTTCATCTGCACCTGAGCCGGGTTCTTCGCGAGGAAATCACAGCACTCGAGGTTGCTGTTACCGTCGCGGCGCAGAATCATGTTCGCGCACGCCACGGCGAACATGTTGCTCTGAAGCTCGAACCCGTGGAGCTGCTTCTTCTTGATATTCCTGCGCTGCTGGTCAGAATCGGCCATAGACAGCATGCGATGCATCGCGGAAATCAAAAATCCTGCCGTGCCACATGTCGGGTCAAGCACGACATCATCAGGCCCCACATTGACCAAGTCGCACATGAGATCAGTGATATGACGAGGCGTTAGGATGATGCCGAGCGTCTGCCCGTCACCGCCGGAATAGCTCATGAACTCGCCATAGAACCGCCCGATGAAGTCCTCGCTCGTCTTCTGGTACTTGATGCTCTTGAACACCTTCTCGTTCAAGAACTCCGTATAGTACTTGAGCGGCGTCTTGCCGAGCGTGTCGTTCTTCTCGTTCAGACGAAAGCTTGTCTGGATGATGGAGAACTCCGACAGCAGCTTGTCCTTCTTCGCATCCGGGCCGACGTTAGAACGCGTCAGACGTCCCTTGATGGCGTTCATCAGCTTGTCGCCGTCACGCATTCCCGGCGTCTGGTCGCCGGTCAGGCTGTCGATACTGAAACCGCCATATTCAATCTCATCAAGCGCAAGCAGAATACCGGCAACGACAAGCGGCTTGTCCTGGTCCTTCAGCGTTCCGTAGGTGCGCAGATACTCATGCAGCTCTGCAGCGTCCTTCAGAATCTGCGCCGTCGTCTTCTCGACATCGGTCTCTTCCTCAAGCACATAGCGCGTGTAATACTCGCGAATGTTCTGAGGCGAGAAGGATACGAACGATTCCAGGTCCGGCAGCTCCTTGTAGCCCTCGCGGTCATCGACATAAAGCGGCGTAATCTCATGATGCTTCTCGTCGCCGGACACACCGACGGCGAAAACTTTCTTGAACGAGCTGTTCTGCGCGATATGCTTTGCATAGAAATACGCGCCGTTCACCGCGTAATCAGTTACCGCCTTGACATCGATGTCAATGACGCCGTCCTTGGTCAGCTTCTTCTGCTTGTCGAGGTCCGCTTTATCTTCGATGACAATCACGTAATCATCGACGACCGACACATACTCGGGGTAACCAGCCTTGCCGGTTCCGCGCTTCGATGCCGTCTTCAGTGCCTCGTCCAGCTCCTTCACATTGCTGCCCTGAGCATCATATTCAATGCCGCACTCTTTGAGCTGCGATGCAACCCAGAGGTCCGTCTTCACTTCTTTCTTTGCCATATATCAGTCTCCCTCCTTACCACTTATGCGTCGCGATGTACTCGTCGGCAGAGAGACGGAAAAAGGCCGACAGGCTCAGCCCGTGGGCCTTCGCGACGCCCGTCAATTTTTTCTTGTCGCTCTTCGTCATGGACACCAGCGCGGTCGCCCGTGCCTCCTCATCCCGTCCCGTGGCCCTGGCAAGTTTGTCTTCGTGTTCCTTCGTGACATTCACATCAAGCTCATCGAGGAACGACGCCACATCTTTGTCTTTTGCCATGTCTACCTCCTCAGTTATCTATTTCTCATACGGCAACCCAGCCGCTTCACTGATTGCACGGCACATCCTGAGAATCTGCTCACGTAACACACCGTAATGGTTCACCTTGACTGCCGACGTTACCTCGACCTGCGCCTGAATGATGGCCTCGGACTGTGGCACGGTCACGACGTTCGTCGCCCATGCCTTCATGTTCAGCCACTGCATGAACGTCGAATACATGCGGAACCTGTTTCACCCGTTCACGACAATAACGATAGGTTCGTCAGTGTTTTTCTGCACTATCCGTACCGTTCTTGTGAACGGCTCGACATCATTCGGAGTAGGGCGGACGGGAATGACCACAACGTCAGCCCTCGAAACAATATCCTTGATATCACTGGTCAGAACGCCTGCCGTGTCCACCACAGCCACTTCGGCGCACTCCACCTTCTTCGACCGGGGTGCGTCAGAATACTGTCCGTCCAGCGAATAGAAGGACGTACGCAACCCCTGACGCACATAACTCTCGTAAAGCTCATGGGCTGATACTGAATTTCTAACGACGCCCTTATCGCAAACTACTGCGATTGTCTTCATCTGGCACATCCTTGAATTATTGTTCAATATCTATTGAATAACTAAATTATAGATATTCTGAAAACATCAGTCAATGTAAATATCTAATTAATAGCTAGTGAATATCTATGTAACCATTTACGAACCATTTTGTAACTACAAAGTATCCCGTCACGCATCAAAGTCGCTGCCGTCTTTCTGACGCTCCTTTTCCCAGTCCTCAAACATGCCGTCGAACTCATGACCGCAGCGCTTCTCAGACGGTTTATCAGGCGCTTTCTAAGGACGATGTTGATTGAATCTAAGGTTTTTATGTTTCTCATGAAAATAGATTGCCAAATTATTATTCAATCATGTAATTCTCGGCTTGTATGCTTTTTCATCGATAATTCTCGATGACCGTCAATATTCTTCTGCTTTGCAAAGCATGTTAGATAGCTGACAGGTTACGCTTACAAAATAGAGGAGATGGCAATATGGAACGGTACTATGATCTTGTGAGGGTAAATGAACAGATTCCGTAGGACGGCGCTATGAAAAATTGGAGGATGCCATTGCGGCCCGGAAAGCCGGGGAAGAGAAGTATTTTCGGCACAGGAAGGAACTGGTGGATGCTATCAAATTTCTATCTTACATTTGAATAATATGAAAAAGCTATGGAAGAAAAGTGCCATCGTATGTGAAAATGCTTTCACAGCTTTTTTATTTCCGAGCGAAGTTATTTTATAATGATTTATGTATATAACAATTCTTTAGTCTGTAAATACAACGATGTTCTTTAAGTATGGATATTACTATTATCTATTGTTAGAGTCGGGTTAATTTGACCACATAGAGTCGGGCTAAAAACGCCAATACCAGCCGAATTAAAATAGCCAATCTCAGTCGGATTAAAAAAGCCATTGCTAATTTCCTAGGAGATATTTTAAACTGAATGCGACCCAAGCATCAGCCAAAAAAACTCAATGGAAAAGGAAAATTGCAATGGCTTACAAGCTATAGTATCACAGGCGTTAGCCACTTTAAAAGAGAAAAATGGAAAAAACTTTGACCCAGCAAAAGTCAATCTTGCAGAATTGCAGCGCATGACTGGGATCTCACGGTCCCGGTTGCGCCGTCTGAAGAAGAATCACTTTGTGGTGCGGCCCCATGGCCGTATCGGCCAGCATGCCAGCAGTACCGTTCTCAGTGGTTTTACTGGAGTGCTCGATTCACTTCTGCAAAAGGGAGTCACAAACTCCCAGGTATGTTTCGACAGGCTGTGTGAAGCAGGATATTCCGGGGGCTTGACCCAAGTGAAAACGTATATCCAGCAGCATCATGACCTTGTTCCTGCCAAACGTAGCATTGTGGTCCCCCAAGGCCCCCGCAGTTTCCGCTACAAAACAGAACCCGGCGAAGCTTACCAAATGGACTGGGGCTTTGTGAAAGCTCATATGCAGAGTGGTAAAATTGAGCAGATTGCCTGTTTTGCCATGATCTGCCATCACTGTGGCGAGATTTTTGTGGAATTCTTCCCGAATGCCAAACAGGAGAATCTATTCATCGGGATGCTTCACGGCTTTCGCAGTATGTATGTCCCTGAACGGGTCGTGACAGATAATATGAAAAGTGTCGTAATTGGCAGGGCTGCTGATGGGTCTCCTATCTGGCAGAAGGATTACGAGCAGTTCATGAACGTATTCCAGTTTCAGACCACGCTGTGCCAGCCACGTCATCCCTACACCAAAGGGGCCGTGGAAAGGCTTGTCCGGTTCGTAAAAGAAAACTTCCTGCCTGGGAGGGTCTTCACGGATCTGACAGACTTGAACCGCCAGGCTTCCCATTGGTGCAACCAGAAGAATAACAGCTACCGCAAGGCTTCTGACTGCATCCCTGCTCAGAGGCATACCGCCAGATGTATTAAGCAGCGGATCCACTGCCGACATGCCCAGAACTGTACCGGTATCTGGCACCGGAAAGGACCATTTCATTCGATGGGTTCATCTCCTATGAAGGTCGCCGGTTTGGTGTTCCCATTCGGTATGGCAAAAAGACTTGCCGTGTTATGCGGGATGGAGACGGTCTGACCATCTTCGATGCAGATATGAAGGAAGAACTGGTTCGATACGATGTGACATGGAGCCGTCAGGACAGTTTCTGCGAAGGCCAGTTCGCAGATTCTAATCCGGAAGAACAGCCAACCATGCCGGTGAAACTGGTAGTCCAGCAGGTAGAAAAGCCTGACCATGATGAATGGTTCGACCAGTTCAGGCTGGAGGGAGGCTCCTGGCATGATTAAGCAGCCAAGTTCTTCCTACAACATGATTGCAGCAGCAGCAAAATTCCTGAAGCTAGATTTTTCTGCAGAGGATATGGCCGCTTTCGCGAAAGAAAACGAGATAACGGCCGACAGTCTGCAATGTATCGAGGATCTGTTCGTCCAGCTGCAGGATACCAAGCAGAAAAACATTGTGCGTACCCTGTTGAAACTGAGCCGGCTGCCACTGAAGGAGCCAAAGACTTTCGACACCTTTGATTTCGGACGATTCCATGGCAAACAGGCCGATGAGTTGGAAAACCTGCCGACCCTGGCCGCGCTTTATTCCAGTACCAACCTTGCCCTGATTGGACCACAGGGAATTGGAAAGACTCATCTGGCCATGGCTTTTGGCCGAGAATGCTGCAACCATGCCTTAAAGACCTATTTCCTGAAAGCAACAGAATTGAACCAAAAACTGCTGCAGGCCCGAAAAAACGGGAATGTGGAAAGAGTCGTCAAGAGCCTGGTAAAGCCTTCGTGCCTGATTATTGATGAGGTTGGGTACTGTAACTTCGATACCGAGAACACAAGGATTTTCTTCGACATTGTGGATCGGCGGTACAGCAAAGACACGCCCAACACAATGATTGTGACCAGCAATATGGAGCCTGACAAATGGGTGACATTCTTCAATGATGAGCCTGCTTTGAAGTGCGCCATGGACCGCTTCTTCGACAAAGCGCTGCTGATCTCCATGAAAGGCAGGAGTTACCGAGCAAATACCGGCGAAAGATTGAAGTGACTGCCGGGGTTGAACCCCGGCAAAGTGCTGAACAAACCAATTACTAAATGAAAGGAGCGGGCTGATGCTTTGGTCTTTTTATTCCGACTCAAATTGGCTGATTTAACCCGACTCTGAGTGGCTATTTTAATCCGACTCTACTTGGCTAATTTAACCCGACGCTAACATTGGAAAACGTCCAGGCGTTTTCCTTCCAAAAGAAACGCCGGCGGAACCTCCGCCGGCCCTGTCACTGGTCAATGGTCACTGGCCGATGGAAAGGACCCGCCCGGACCGGGCGGGTCCTTTTTGAATGACCAAAAACCCAACTGTTTTCCCGCACAACAAAACCTGCCCTCAGGCAGGTTTTGTTTTTGAATGGCGGAGTGGGAGAGATTCGAACTCTCGCGGGGTTTAACCCCCCTAACGATTTAGCAAAAATGCCCAAGCTACAATTTGTGGTACTTATATCAAATCTACCACTACATATAGTGTTTGTCCACTGTAAAATTCTCTTAAAAACGTTCTGATTGCACCACAAATATATGGAACAGAGAGGAACAATAATAGGAACAACAGAAACAAAAGGCACTTTATACCTTATATTTGTTATTTCAGCAAATCTGCTAAGCTATACTCTCCTTTAGGGATATTAGCAACCCTGCGGTATTCTCGTATAGCTTCCACTAAAATTTTAGGATTAGCAAAATAATCTTTTACAAAATCATATGCCTTTACATTGCGCATATGCAAATCCATTACAAGCCTTATATTTTGCTAGTTTCATCTAACTGCCCCCTTCACTTTAACGAAGCAGCTAAATTTTTCTTTAAGCGCAGATAAGCTTCATAGGCAGGAGTTGTACCCTCAAGGAAGCCGCTCTGATAAGCATCACTTTTCTTTATATCATTGCGCTTTAAAATATAGCTTAGATTTTCAGCAGTAATACCATTACGGTTCCTTACAATATAAATAGCATCATTTCTATCATATTCGTCAAGCAATTCCGGATAGTGGGTCGTAAAAATCAGCGTACTGCCATTTTTATTCAGACTGCTATCCATGAAAAAGCGTATCAGTGTGACAACAATTTCTTTGTTAAAATGATTTTCAAGCTCATCAACCAAAATATAGCCACCTGATGCCAAGACCTCTTTGACCATAGAAAAAGTAATAATGCCTTTTATAGTACCAGAAGACAGATACTGTTCAAGTTCTACCGCATTATTTAAAATAATCTCTTCCTCATCCTTAAATTTCAAATGAATAGATGCCTTGTCTTCCACTTTTTCAAAGTATAATTTTTCGATTGTAGGATCAAGGAAAGCAATAACTTCTAACGGAATATCCTCAGTAAAAGGAAGAATATTAATATTGGTGTATGAGAGCAGGCTAAATACATCTATCTTATCATTTGCTTTCTTGTTATGAGCTATGATAAAGCTTACATCATCAGGCAGATAAGCCTCTTCTGTATTTCTTACTGCTATTGGACTAATAGCAGTAAAATCAGTAAGGTATTTTTTAGATTTAACGCTGCTGATAGGCTTTTCCCAGAGCTTTTCTTCAATTATAGAATATACATATCTCCCATCTTTGGCTTTTTTAGAGGTAATTACAGTTTTCAAGCAGTAAACATTATTTTTTTTATCTAAAAAGCAGATTTTGAACGTTGCTCTCTCACAAGCTCCAAGAATATTCCTTGACTCTACGTGATTGATAGGTTCATTACGCAAAATATTTAAAGCTAAATTAATTACCTTCAATACAGAAGTTTTGCCAGAAGCATTAATACCAATAAACGCACAAGCTGTATGCAGGTAATAATTAGGCTCTATCTTATAGAGTTTTTCTTTATCATCTTCACCAACTCGCTGCTGAGTATAAAATAAAAGATCTAACTCCTGTTTAAATAAAGGCAAACCATTCACAGTTATCCGCAGTATTTTCATTGTATCATCTCCAGCTAAAAACGGTTTTTACGTTTTTATTTTCTACTGATTTTATTATATAACGTCTTTCAAAAATTATCAACGGATTTTTCGTTTTTATTTTCTACGCAACCTTAATCAGCTAACTTTTTAGCAATCCAATCGTCAACATTCTTCTTATCGCCAGATATAGAAACGCCGGCAAGATACATTTCTACCAAGGCTTCTTCTACGGAGCATTCACGTCTTTGGTAGCGCTGAATAATAGCAGACTCAAAAGTAAGACCTTTTAATTTAGGCACTTTTAAAGTAACGTCACCAGCTTGAGTAGAGAATGATCTTTCGTAATGACCGGCGCGATAACCTTTTCTTGTTTGCTCACGTGCGTAGCGTTCAGCTTGTACAAGTTTGTCAGCTTCTGCACCCAAAAGAGCATTGAGAGTTTCTTCTACACTATTTTTCACAATAGTTTTAAGTTCGTTATGGATAAATTGCTCGTTCAATTGTATAATATTACAAGACATAGATTCTACCTTCTTTCAATTTTTGTGTGGTAACTTAATGAAAAAAATTTTCTGATGTTGAGACAATACAATAGAAACTTTCCTTGAAAATTAAGAAAAAGTAATACCCTTGCATATGATTTTAAAAAAATCAACAAGTTGTAAAACTGTAATGACAGGCGGGCGTGTTGAATGAAAAAATCAAAAGTGTTATAATGGCAAAGGAAATATTTGACTTGTTGTTAATATGTTGATGATTAATACAACAATTGTCTGTCGCATATTTCAGATATATAACCTGTTTTCTCACGCGGCAGTGGCTGCGTATCAATATTTATTACAAAACATAATTATAGGAGGAATGTTTAATGAAATCTTTAGCAAAAATTGTGGCTATGGGATTGGTAATGAGCAGTGTTCCTGTAATGGGAGCCTGGGCAAAAGATTTGGAAGTTACAACGCGCGAACAATGGGATTATAAAGATCCGAATTACACTTATCGTGCATATACACCATTTCGCCATACCGATAATAATTTCCATGATGTAACAATTTTTATGGATGGTAAAGAACAGAATGCAAAAGATGGGTACAGCATACCATTTGATGCAGTCAACCACGATGATTCAAGATTTCCAAATGCTATTTTTAAAGCTGATGGTAATGTATATATTAAAGATAGCTGCATATCTACACAAAGTACAAACGCTGTTTATACAAGATTGGGAAGTGCAGATGAACCTAATATAGACTTCCGTGGAGCAGAAAAGGTGGTAGTTATAGCTAATGCTTTGCAAGATGGCTATGGCAGTCAGGCTTTATCAGCAAAAAATGGCGGTTGTATTGCTATAGCAACGCAAGAAACCGGTTATACAAATTATACAAAAATTATCGGCGATATTGATATGGCTCATCGCAATGGTGGAACTATTAGTGTTGATTTAAATAATGAAAATTCGTATTGGTATGGAAATCATAAGATTTACTATGAAAAAGATGGATCGGTATCAGAAAATGAGGGCAATCTACAGTTGACGATTCGTAACGGAGCTGAATGGATTTATACTACAGGTGCAATCACAAAAAGCTTTGAAAAGAAAGCATATACAACCGGCACCTATATTGGCAATGTTACCTTAAAGGATGGTGGCATCATCAATCTGCGTAATGCTGATGTGCAGAAAAAATTTGCCGAGGTAAACAACGACAAAGCACTCAGAAGTACGGAATTCGGAGATCTTCATATGTACGACAACGGTGATCACCGTTATGTGCAAATCGGTAGCTTAAATGGTAATGGTGGTATCTTCAAGGTTGATTTGAAATATACTGCCGGTGATGATAAGGCAATTACCAGTACCAGCGAGGTAAAAAAAGACAGCGACTATATTTACATTACGAAATCCGGAGAAGGCACTCATGACGTACAGTTTGAAGCAGATAAAGCAAATCTGGACGCTATGGGAAAGGACAGCAAGCTGTATTTTGCTAACGACAAGAGCGGTGGCGCAACCTTCACCAGCAGTACAGTGGAAGAGCTGGCTCCTAAGACTTCGGCAGCTAACCTGTATGACTACAAATACGCTGTAAAAAATGAAGCAAACGGAAATGCTAAGGATTGGTTCATTGCTTTAGATCAGGGTGATGCCAACGAAAATATTCCGGCAGCCTTCAAAGCAATGCAGGCCGGCTATGCTCTTGGCACAGAGATGGACAGATTCAACAAACGCATGGGCGAAAGCGTTATCTGGAAGGCGACAGCGGCCTTTGGGTTCGTTATCGTCATGCACGCACCGGTTGGGAAAACAGCTTTAAGACTAACAGCAACATGTTCCAGGTTGGCTTTGATAAGCTGAAGCTGGAAAAGGATGGCAAGCACTATCGCGGCGGTGCAGTTGATTACACTGATGCCAACACCAGCCTGCTTGGCCTGAAGGCAACGGTGAGCATGAGCGTTACGCTTTGAGCTTGTATGATACCTGGATTGGCGACAAAGGCCATTACCTTGATTTAGTTTTGCGTGGCGGTCGCACCAGTAATGATCTTGATGTAACTACCCGTAATCAGGAAATTATCAAGGGCAAGTATCATCAAAACTTTGGCAGCATCAGTGGTGAATGGGGCAGAAAGCTTGCCAACGATAATGGTTGGTATGTTGAACCTCAGGCACAGCTGCAGATTGCAAGAGTAGGCAGTGCTGACTACAGAACTAATTATGGCGTAAAGGTTGAACAGGATGCCGCAACAAGCGTTATTGCCCGTGCAGGCTTCCGTCTTGGACGCGACTTTAGCGATAAAGGTAACTTCTATATGAAGGCAGACTGGCTGCATGAATTCTGTGGCGACCAGAATATTAGAGTAAGCGCTGCAGACGGCAGTGAACAAAGCAGCTTTAATGGTCAGGACAGCTGGTGGGATTTGGGCTTAGGCGCGGACTTTAGCCTTGGCAAAGATACCTACCTCTATTGTGATTTTGAACGTACTCTTGGCGGTAACTATGACCGCACCTGGCAGGCTAATGTTGGTTTACGCTATGCCTTCTAACGTATAACTGAATAGAACTTGTGCTTAACAACCCCCGCTCTGTCGGCTTTGCGACCAGGGCGGGGGTTTTGTTATGCCCAAGCAGTAGTGCGGTACTTTTCTCTATGGATAAAAACCTACTGAATGCATAGCATATAAAATTTCGTTTATAAAAGAAATATGGGTACTGTCAAGGTTTCCTCTAAACTATTTTCTAGTTTGTCGGCAGCTTGTATAGAAACGCCGGCAAGATACATTTCTACCAAGGCTTCTTTTACGGAGCATTCACGTCTTTGGTAGCGCTGAATAATAGCAGACTCAAAAGTAAGAGCTTATTGTAAGCAAAGGTAGTCTCTATGTCTATCTTTTTGAATTGAATTTGCGCAACTTATTATACGTCATCGAAATATGCATTTATACATACTACTTGGAGCTTAGCGGCGCAAAACGAAAAGTATACAGGGAATAAAGTAACTAAAAAACATTACACTTTTTTAAAATATCGCAAGAAAAACCGTTTCTTAAACTTTCAGTGCAGGTGATATGGAAAACGTCAGAAAATCCCATATAATCTTTTATTAAAGTGCTATAATCTTTTATTACTGTCAAGGCCGGGTTCAATTTGACCCATTTGGCCGGTTAAAAGTGACCCAATAAAACGGTAAATTCAATGTTTCTTCTGCCTTAGGGCCGGAAGTCCTTAAAGCCGGTTTTCCCAAGGCCGGGCTGAGGGACGGCCGGATTCAAGCCTGCACGCAGACGATCTTTCAAGCGGTAGCTCTCACCTCTAATATTTATCACATGAGCATGGTACAGTAATCGGTCCAGGATAGCAGTCGCAATCACTGAATCGCTCATGAGTTCACCCCAGTCACTGAAATACTTGTTGCTGGTCATAATTATGGTACCCCGTTCATAGCGGGCACAAACAATCTGGAACAGCAATTCTGCCTGCTGCCGGCTCAACTGCATATAGCCAACTTCATCTATCACCAGGATATCCGGCCGGGCGTAAAATTTGCATCGCCTGGACAGTAGACCTTTTTCCCGGCGCTTCTCCAGATCTTCAATAAGATGGGCTAGCGTAATGAAGTATGCGGTTTTGCCGTGGTGCAGGGCTTCTACCGCAAACGCGGTAGCCAGGTGCGTCTTACCGCCCCCCGGCGGGCCCAGCAGGATCAGATTTTCACCTCGTTCCACAAAAGCAAGCGTACGCAATTCCTGGATTTGCTTCGGGTTCAGACTGGGCTGAAAGGAAAAGTCGAATTCCTCCAGTGTCTTCACGGCCGGGATCCGCGCAGCTTTCATCCTTTTCCGGACATTTTTCTCAGTTTGCTCCTTCTGCTGAAAGCTCAGGAGCTGGTCGAGAAACGAAATAAAAGTCGAGTCTTTTGCAGCGGCCGTTTCCAGAAGGGCATCCAGCTGGCAGGCTGCTTCCGGCATATTGAATTCAGCCAGGAGCTGCCTGGCATGCTCCACTTCAAGCATTGGATACCACCTCCATCAGCCTGTCGTAAAGGGCAAGAGGACGCTTTACCACATCTTCTTTCATCTGGATTCCTGCCGTTCGAGGATAAGCAATGCCCTCCTTTGCCTCCAATCCGCTGTATTGCGCCTGTTGCGGAACATAATATCCCTTTACTTCAGAGAGCGGTATATCTGCTACAGGAAGGTTATCTACGTATACCTGCACATGGTTCTGGTACAGTCGGACCTGGGCTTCCCTGCCACTGTAGTGCCAATCCACACCATAGAGATGGCCATCGAAGCTGACGAATCCATCCTTGGAAATCCGCCTGTTTTCCCAGCGGTAACGGTTGCGCAGCTCCTGGGGCGGGAGAGGGTTCAGATGCTCTGCAGTCAATTCCTGCAGAGGGATTTTCCCTGTAGTCCCATGCTTTTTGCCGTTCACATGCTGGCACCATTGAAGAGCTTGGCGGTTCAGGTCGTACAGATCGGTGAAACGTCTTCCGGGCAGGAAGTTTTCCTTGAGATAACGGACAGACCGTTCCACTTTCCCTTTTGTTTGGGGACGACGTACCCTGCAGGTAGAAGGCTTAAATCCCATATCCGCATAGAAACTCTCAAAGGCTGGAAGGAAAATTGTTTTTCCGGCCTCACGCTTCAGGACAACTGTCTTCATGTTATCTGTCAGCACGACATCAGGGACTCCGCCAAAATATTCAAAAGCGTTCAGGATGCAGCGTTCCAGGCTTTTGAGGTCACAACGCTTTGTGAATTCCACGTACCTGGCCCTAGAGTATCCCAGGGTCATGACGAAAGCTGGAACTTTATGGAATTCGCCATCTGTGCCCAAATATTGGCAGATTCCCCAATCCATCTGGGCTTGTCTGCCAGGCTCAGTTTCATACCGTGGCACAGCGGGATGGCCTTTGGCGGACGAAAAGCGTGGACATAATCCTTGATGATGGTCTTCCCACCGGTGTAACCCATCTGTTGCAAGGTCTCCAGGATGACGACGCAGTTGAATATGCCATCGTGCATCATCTGGTTGACCTGCGGCTTAAAGGGATCCAGAATAGAACCGCGCTTATGAGGTGGCTCCGGCAGAGTACCTACTTGCATATACTTCTTGGCCGTGTTCTTGGAAATATTCTGCTCTTTACCGATAGCATATGCGCTCTTGCCTTTTCTTGCACTATCGCGTATTATCATAATAAGCCCACTTCCTATCATTTGGACTACCTCCTAACAAGTTTGGTCGCTTATTATTATGGTAATCCACTTCGGTATGAGGTGGGTCATTTTTTTCCGGCCCTTTGGGTCAATTATAGTCCGGCCTTAACACTATTCATTTTGGACCTTATGAATATTTCAGTGTTGCAGTTTTTTCTCTGACATTGATCGCTTCTATTCAAAACAATCAATGGCTAAAGGTCTGATTGCTGGTTTGATAGGCATGGCGTTTGCTATGGTTGGACCAGCACCAATTGATTCTTTTTCAAGATATACTTTTGGCGTGAAAGGACTTAAAGGTGGCTTTGATATCTTAGTCGTAATGATTGGCCTTTTTGCAATCAGTGAAGTAATTAAGGCAGGAAATGACTCTCCTGAACTACAAAAGGCTACATTAAAAAGGGAAAATATAAAAGGTTTTGGATTTTCTATTAAGGAATTTAAAGAACAATTTGTAAACTTTATTCGTTCTAGCTTCATTGGTATTGCGATGGGAATTCTGCCTGTTGAGCCCATCTGATTTGACCATTTAGAGCCCAGCTGAAATCACCATTTTCAGCCCAAACAAATAGCCATTACATATTTTTCCGTTAGCCTTTACAATATAAGTTGCGATCAACAACGTGTTGGTGGATCGACTTCGAGTGTGCTTGCATATTTTGCAGCTAAAAATAGTTCTAAACATCCTGAAAAATTTGGGACTGGGATAATGGATGGCGTTGTAGCTTCTGAAAGTGCAAATAATGCAACGATTGGTGGCGCAATGATTCCGCTTTTGACTCTTGGCATTCCAGGTGAATCAACGACTGCCATGTTATTAGGTGCGTTTATGATACATGGTTTAACGCCTGGGCCACTGTTGTTTGCAAAAAATGGTGCGATAGTTTATTCCATCTTTGCAGCTCTGATTGTTTCCAATGTCATCATGCTGATAATGGAGTTTTATGGCTTAAGGTTATTTACAAAGGTTTTATATATTCCTAAATACATATTACTCCCGATTATCTTTGTACTTTGTGCAGTTGGGGCATTCGGACTAAATAACAGAACTTTTGATATTTGGATTGTCATTTTCTTTGGAATTATTTCCATTGCATTTGATGTCTTTGACTATCCATTGGCACCTGTTATTCTTGGGTTCATCTTGGGGCCAATCGCTGAAAAAAACTTGAGATCAGGATTGATGTTGACTGGCGGAAGCTTCTGGCCCTTTTTACAACATCCCATTTGCTTATTCTTTATTGTTGCTACTGTACTCTCCATTGTTATTACCCTGATTCAGCAGGTAAGAAAAAATAAAAACCAGGAACACAGTAGAATAACCTTAGGTTAAAAATTTAAAAGGAGGCGTGTTAAAAATGAAAAAACAATTGGCAGTCCTTTCAATGGTGGTGGCACTTGGTATGCTTTTGGCAGGGTGCGGATCAGATGCAACCAAAAATTCTTCTAGTAAGGCAAATCAAGGTGCAGCAAAAAACTATCCGAACAAAACAGTGCAAATTGTAGTGCCCTATGGAGCAGGAGGAGATACAGATACAAACGCACGGGTAATGTCTAAATACTTAAGTAAGGAACTTGGAAAACCCGTTATTGTAACCAATGTTGCTGGATCTTCTGGAGTAGTTGGGTCCCAGCAAGTATTGGATTCTAAACCAGATGGTTACACTGTTTTGTTTAACCATCCCACTATGCTCATGAACAACTTAATCGGCCTGACAGATATCTCGTGGAAAAACTTCAAAAACGCTGGTATTGGCTTACTGATGACGCCAATGTTTTTGTGGTTTCCAGTCATTCTAAATATAAAAATCTGCAAGACCTCATTAATGATGCAAAAGCAAATCCTGGAAAGATTCGCTTTGCTACTTCTATTGGGTCGTTTACGCACCTGCAACTGCTTGCATTTGAACAATTGACTGGTACTGATATTGTTGCGGCAGATCTTGGTGATATGGCTGCTTATACAACCGCTCTTCTCGGCAACCAGATTGAGGTAATCGGTTGTCAATATGGTGTAGTGAAAGATTACATTGAATCTGGCGATTTCCGTTGCCTTGGTGTAATGTCGGAAAAACGGAACCCGCTCATTCCAAACGTTCCCACTTTTAAGGAACAGGGAGTAGATTTGTCGATTTCTAAGTTCTTCTTCTACGATTTTCCTAAGGATACACCTGATGAAATTGTTAAAAAATTCTCCGCTGCAATGGAGAAGGTGTGCCAGAACAAGGATTATATTAAAGAGGCAAATTCTGTTTTAGTTACGCCTAAGTATATGAAACCGGAAGATGCGGTTACTTATATTGGTAAAGAAGAAGAAAACTATAAAAAGTGGCTTAAAGATTACAAAAAGTAAATAAAATATCTTTTTTTGGTAAAACAATTAATGATAAATCTAACGGAACTGTTTCGCTTGAAATTTGCTAATGATGTGCAAATTTTCAATTGAGGCGCTTAAGCTAATTGGGGACGCCCGGAAAAATGTTTGCTAACAGAATCGTAAGGCGTCCCCAAATTTTTTCTAAAAGAGATCATTGGTCTCTATTACAGCGTCTTTTAATATAAAAATTCCAGTCCTTTTCTGTATGGTCTCTTTCAAGCTTTTTGCGAAAAGCAAATGATTGAATTCTATTCGATGAAAAAGGTGAGAAAATGAAAGTATCAGTAATTCAATTTGAAAGAAATGAAAAGTACGATGTGGATGTCAATATTGCACAGATGGAACAACAAATTGATTTGTGTAAAGAGTCAAATCTTATTGTTCTTCCAGAAATGTGGGCGACGGGCTATTATTGTTTTGAAAGATATCATCATATCGAAGAAAATAATAAAATTATTGATTTTTTATGTAGAAAAGCAAAAGAAATTGGTGCTTATATTGCGGGGGGGACAATTATTGAAAAAATAGAAGATCAATATTATAATTCTTTGCCGTTTATTTCTCCAGAAGGAAAATGTATTGCTACTTATCGTAAACGGAATCTTGTGACATTTAATTCTGAAGAAGTAAAACTAATTCAAAACGGTAAAGAATCAACAGTCGTCGATACTCCGTTTGGACGTATTGGATTCGCAATTTGTTATGATGTTCGATTCCCTAAGAATTTTATTGAAATGACAGAAAAAAATGTTGATATTATTGTTCTTTCAGCTGCTTGGTCTTTTCCGAGGTTGGAACATTGGTGCTTACTTTCTCAGTGCCGAGCTATAGAAAATGTCAGTTATTTAATTGCCTGTAACTGTGTTGGGACGGAACGGGGAAATGTTTATTTTGGACATAGTGCCATTTATGACCCTTGGGGTACCAAAATTGCAGCAGCAGGAATTGAAAAAACGATTGTTTCGGCTGAAATCAACCCAGAACATGTTCAGGAAATTCGTAAAAAGTTTCCCGTCCTAAGAGATCGTCTTCAGTGATGTTAGAGTCGGATTATAACAGCCACTCAGAGTCGGTGTCAAGGCCGGACCTAAAATGACCAAAGCATCAGCCATCTTCTTTCATTTAGTAATTGTGTTGTTCGGATTTCTGCATCATGCTGTTCCCGGCAATAACCTCTATTATCCGACGGCAGTTGCCGTTGGATGAAGAACTGAAACGCCAGGATGCAGATTAGTTCATCTGCCGGGAACTTTGCCTCTACAAGGAGCATTGTTATGGGACGGCCTGCCTTGCCAATGAAGCATGGCGAGAAGCGATGCGGAAATTCATGATTTCATGAACTGAAAATAACCAGGTAAAAGACGGGAGAGGAGAAGCAGGATAACAAAAGTTCCCTGCTTCTTCTACGCAATCTGGGGCTGTTCCGTCCCACATTCCATGGTATAATAAACATGTAATCCCTTTATCCTTCGATTCTGCCCCGCATCAGGCAGAATGCGGGAATGGGGGTAATCCACCGGGCATTGGCTGCCCGAAGGTGGCCAATTTTCATTCTGCCCCGCAAAATGGGCTGAAAAGCCAGATGGCATGCGGCTCCTGGAGGGAGCTGTTTCAAACCTTAATCCCCGAAAGGGGACGGAAACAAATGTCGACAACTCTATAACCGTCATATGCTTCAATGTTTCAAACCTTAATCCCCGAAAGGGGACGGAAACTTGTACACAGGAATTTGTACAGACTTTTTAGCATTTGTTTCAAACCTTAATCCCCGAAAGGGGACGGAAACCACAACCGTGTTCTTGCGTGCCTTCATGCAGAGTTGAGTTTCAAACCTTAATCCCCGAAAGGGGACGGAAACTAAACAGGATTTCCCCAGAAAATTTGGGGGAGTCCTGTCTTTTTTACCCTTATGAAACAAACTTTTGTTCGAGTACAGTTGTGATAAATTTTTCTTAAATCCGGAGGAGAAACCGGGAAAAATAAATTTTCTTGGAATTTTTGAGAAATCTTACATAGCCAAAAATCAGCACAAGCCCAGATTTTATGCTGACTTTCAGCGTTTCTGTTCGTAAAGCAATCCTGCATCCTGAGAAACTGTCCCAAACTTTCTACTTCTAAAATTGCAGATATGTGCTATAATAAGCATATAAACGAACAAATGTTCAATAATATGAAAATCCGAGGGGGTATGATGCATGGGGAAAGTGAGAAAACACATCCGGAATCTCCGCGATGGGTCCGAAGATGGAGAGAGATTGTTTGATGCCATCGTGGAGGGAGGCCGGGTGATCATCGAACTGAAGACCAGCAGGAAGCAGCTGGTCCAGGTTCCCTGGGAAGATATTTTGCTGCAGGTGGAGACAGCGAAACGGGCAAGTTCAGAAGGATAAAGAAGTTACCATAACAGTCCGTATTTAGTACGGAGCTGTCAGACGGAGCTATCTACGTTGACCGGAAGGTCATGTGGATGGCTCTTTTTTTTGTTATCCGGCTCAAGGTTCATTCCCGGACGCGGGAGTGCCCAGAGCGGCGAGCCGGGCCCTATATACCGTCAGCCTACTGGGGTGGTTGACCATGGAAGCGGAGATGCATCTTATGGTCAATAACGACAGGCTGCCTGTGTGGATCTTCGCTTCGCATTTTGCGAAGGAGTCCGCACATGGCCAATCAAGAGAAAACCAGAGTCAAACAGCAGTACTTTATTCCCCTGGAAGTGAAGGAGGGAACCATCATCACGAAAGAATTTGAAGACGCACCACGGACGTGGTCGAAAATCGGGAATCGGAGGGTCCGTACCATTCTCATCCCGGCAACCAAAGAGCAGTATGAGCCTATATGCGTCCGGAGTGGAAGGAAGACAAGCGGCAGCAGCGGCTGGCCAAAAAACGCCGGAGACGGGAAATGGCCCAAGCGGAACATTGGGAGGACAAATCCGTCCAGGGATGGGATACAGCGGGTTCTTTTGAACAGCTGTGTGAAAGTGAATATGGATTTAGGGAAGAAACCGGACAAACGGGATTGGACGAAATCCTGGAGAAAGAGGAACTGCTGGCAGCCCTGCGGCGTGAACTGGCCAAGCTGGAAAAATTGGACCGGATCATCTTGCAGATGGCCATGAGTGGCATCAGCGAAGCGGCCATTGGCAGGGAAGTGGGCCTTTCTCAAAAAGGGGTCAACAAAAGAAAGCATCGGTTGCTGGAACAGCTCCGGGAGCAGCTGAAGGACTATCGGTAATGGGAACCCAAGATCCGGCTGGAAAATTTCTGGCCGGACTTTTTGAAAAATGGGTACTTATCCCCAGGGAACTTGTCCTGTTAGGGGTGAAGGGCAAACCAAGAAGCCCCTGGAGAGGAGGACAAACCATGGAAAATGGACAACTGCTGAGAAACCGAAGTCAGGCCCTGGACCGGGAACTGGCCGGAGTGCTGCTGAAAATCAGCGACACAGCCGAACGCGCTGCTCGGAACCTGATAATGCTGCGGATGAAGAGAAACGGGAAAGGAGTCAATTTCAATGAAAGAGGAAACGTTGGTCAAAGTATCCGGTGAACTGGAAACCTGTGGAAAAGCCCTGTTGAAGCTTGCGGAAGCGCTGCGGGCCAAAGAGGAAACCCTGGCGCCAGAACCCCAAAAGAATGAGCCTACCAAACTTACCCTGGAAGAAGTGCGGAAGGTGGCGGCGGATAAGGCCCGTCAGGGATTCACCGATGAGGTCAGAAGGCTGATTCAAAAGTATGGGGCTGACAAGTTGTCCAGTATGGATCCGGAAAAGTATGAGGCCTTTCTAAAAGACCTGGAGGTGATGGGCCATGCCGGGTAACCATGCGGTGCTTTCTGCCTCGTCCAGTTACCGTTGGCTGGCCTGTCCCCCTTCGGCCTGGAATGTGCCAAGCTGCCGGATGTGCAAAGTGAATTTGCCCGGCAGGGAACGGAAGCCCATGCCCTTTGCGAATTCAAGGTGAAAAAAGCCCTGGGGCAGAAAGAAAAGGACCCCACCAAGAACCTAACGTATTTCGATGAAGAAATGGCCGAATGCAGTGATGCCTATACCAATTTGTGTTGGAGAGTCTGGCAGCGACTAAAGTTGTCTGCAAGGATCCTCTGGTTCTGGTAGAACAGCGGTTGGATTTTTCCCGGTGGGTGCCGGAAGGGTACGGAACCGGGGACTGCCTGATTGTAGCGGATGACACCCTCACCGTTATCGACTACAAACACGGCTGGGGGTCCTGGTGGACGCGGAAAGAAATCCCCAGATGATGTGCTATGCCTTGGGGGCGCTGGATCTTTTTGACGGCATCTATGATATCCAGAAAGTCTCCATGACCATCTTCCAGCCAAGGCGGGAAAACGTCAGTACCTGCACCCTGTCCAAAGAAGAATTGCTCAATGGGCGGAAACGGTGCTAAAACCAACTGCAGAATTGGCGGCCAAGGGGGAAGGGGAGTACAAAGCCGGTGACCACTGCCGGTTCTGTAAGATCCGAGCCACCTGTCGGAAGCGGGCTGAGTACAACCTGGAGCTGGCCAAGTACGACTTTGCCATGCCTTCCACCCTGGAAGAACCAGAAGTAGAAGCCATCCTGCCAAAGCCGATGAACTGGTGAGCTGGGTTGGGGACGTGAAAGACTATGCACTGCAGCAGGCTCTTTCCGGCAAGAACTGGGCAGGATGGAAAGTGGTGGAAGGCCGGTCCAATCGGCGGTATGTGAACGAAGACGCCGTGGCAGCCAAAGTGGAAGAGGCTGGGTATTCTCCCTATGAGAAGAAACTTCTGGGGATCACGGCCCTGACCAAACTGCTCGGGAAACGCAGGTTCGATGAACTGCTGGCCGATCTGATTGAAAAGCCCCAGGGCAAACCGGTCCTGGTTCCGGAAACGGACAAACGGCCGGCTATGCATACGGCGGCTGATGATTTTTCTACAGAAAATGAAGGAGGAAATAAGAATGACTAAGAATTATGTGAATCCGTGCAAAGTGATCACCGGGGTGAATACCGCTGGAGTTATGCCAATGTGTGGGAACCAAATCCATCAATGGGGGAACGCCTAAATATAGCGTCAGTCTGATCATCCCCAAGTCTGACACCAAGACGGTGGAAAAAGTCCGGGCCGCCATTAAAGCTGCCTACCAGGAAGGGGAAGGAAAACTGAAGGGGAATAGCCGGGTGGTACCGGCCCTGGAAGCCATCAAGAACCCGCTCCGGGACGGGGATCTGGAACGGCCGGGGGATGACGCTTATAGAGACAGCTTCTTCATCAACGCCAACTCTGCTACCCAGCCAGGTATTGTGGATGCCCACTGTCAGCACATTCTGGAGCGCTCCGAAGTGTATTCTGGGGTATACGGCCGTGCCTCCATCAGCTTCTATGCCTTCAACAGCAATGGCAACAAAGGCATTGCCTGCAGCCTGAACAACCTGCAGAAGATTCGGGACGGGGAACCCCTGGGCGGCAAACCTCGGGCAGAAGACGACTTTGCTACAGTGGATGAGGACGATTTTCTTGCGTAAGTGGATAGGAGAAAAAAGGTGGCAGGATGCGTTCTGCCACCTTTTCTATAAGGAGAACCTTATGAAAAGCCTTTCGTTAGATCTGGAAACGTACAGTGATGTGAATTTGGCCAAGTGCGGCGTGTATAAATATGCGGAGTCACCTGCCTTTGAAATTCTCCTTTTCGGGTATGCAGTGGATGGAGGACCCGTGCAGGTCATCGACCTGGCCCAGGGAGAAACTATCCCGGAAGAAATCCTGGATGTTCTCACCGATGACACCGTTACCAAGTGGGCCTTCAATGCCAATTTCGAACGGGTGTGTCTTTCCCGGTATCTTACTGACCTGGGGAGGAGACTGGATCCCTTTTATGACCAGCATCCTTTATCCCAGGAATGTGCCCGGTTCCTGAATCCGGCCGGGTGGAAGTGCTCCATGGTCTGGTCCGCCTATCTGGGGCTGCCTCTTTCCTTGGAGGGAGTAGGAGCCGTGCTGAATCTGGACAATCAGAAGATGAAGGAAGGGCGAGAGCTGATCCGGTATTTTTGCGTTCCCTGTAAGGAAACCAAGGCCAACGGCGGCCGGACAAGGAACCTTCCCCAGCATGCTCCGGAGAAATGGAATCTGTTCAAAAGCTACAACAAACGAGATGTAGAAGTGGAAATGGCCATCCAGCAGCAGTTGAGACACTTTCCAGTTCCGGAACAGGTGTGGGAGGAATATCACCTGGACCAGGAAATCAACGACCGAGCATTGCCATTGATCTGGAACTGGCCAGACAAGCGGTGGCCATGGATGCCGAAAGCCGGAAAAGCCTGATGGCTGCCCTGAAGGAACGGACCGGCCTGGAGAACCCCAATTCTGTCCTTCAAATGCTGGACTGGCTGGAACAACACGGTATGAAGACGGATTCCCTGGGAAAGAAGAATGTGCAGGAGCTTTTGAAAACGGCCCAGGAGCCTTTGCGCAGCGTTCTCTTGCTCCGGCAGAAACTGGCCAAGGCTCGGTGAAGAAATACCAGGCCATGGAAATGACGGCCTGTAAGGATGGCAGGGCCAGGGGTATGTTCCAGTTTTACGGCGCCAACAGGACTGGACGGTTTGCTGGACGGCACATCCAATTGCAAAATCTTCCCCAGAACCATCTGCCGGACTTATCCGAGGCCCGGGAGCTGGTGCGCCAGGGAAACTACGAAGCCCTGGACATGCTCTATGAGTCCATCCCGGATGTTCTGTCCCAGCTGATCCGTACGGCCTTTGTACCCCGGAAGGGCATGAAGTTTGTGGTTTCAGACTTTTCGGCCATCGAGGCCCGGGTCATTTCCTGGCTGGCAGGGGAAAGGTGGAAATCTGAAGCTTTTGCAGCTGGAAAGGATATTTACTGCTCAACAGCCAGTCAGATGTTTGGGGTGCCCGTTGTGAAGCATGGCATCAATGGGAATCTCCGCCAGAAAGGGAAAATTGCAGAATTGGCCTGTGGCTATGGCGGATCTGTGGGAGCATTAAAGGCCATGGGGGCTCTGGATATGGGAATCCCGGAAGAGGAGCTGGGGAACCTGGTTCAGTCCTGGCGGTCAGCCAATCCCCACATCGTAGATTCTGGTGGCAGGTGGATGGGGCGGTCAAAACGGCCATTAAGCAGAGGTCCCCGTTTGGGTGAACAACATTCGCTTCTCTTGCCAGAGCGGTATGCTTTTCATCGATCTGCCCAGCAGCCGGCGGCTTTCCTATGTAAAGCCCCGGATAGGCGAGAACCGCTTCGGCGGGGAATCCGTCACCTATGAAGCATTGGAGCCACCAAGAAATGGGAACGGCTGGAAAGCTACGGACCGAAGTTCGTAGAAAACATCGTCCAGGGAACGGCCAGGGATATCCTATGCTATGCCATGCAGACGTTGCGATGCTGTGCCATCGTCGGCCATGTCCATGATGAACTGATTATCGAGTGTCCCAAAGACACCAGCGTCGATGCTATCTGTGAAGAGATGGGCCGGACACCTCCCTGGGCGGAGGGCTGGTGCTTCGGCAGATGGGTATGAATGTGCGTTTTATCAGAAAGACTGAAAAATAAAAAAGCGGCCGCAAGAAAACCCTTTCACTTGTGGCCGCTTCTTCTTTCAGTTATCTTTGTTTACCTGTTTCTTCTTCGTTTCATAGAGTGCGATTTGGTCAGGGGATAGAAACTCTTCCAGGCTTATGGCCGGCAGGGGCGTACCGAATATCCAGGGAAGGCTTCGGATGAAATTCACGGTCTCAACGGCCCGGTCAAAATATTTTACTTCTTCGTCCAGAACGGACTGGTTGCAGTACGCATCAAATCTTTCTTGTAAGTAGTTCCGGAGCTTTTCGTCGTCGAAAAAATTTTTCTGCATCTGGAGCTTGAAATAATTGATGGATTTCTTTTTGCTGATTTTGTATTTTCTGGTCTGAAAGGAATAGGAAAAAGTAAGGAGACTGGAATCGGCAGCTTTCTCTGAAACAGCTTCCATACGGAAGCAGAGGGTAGGGTCCGTAATATCGACTTCTTCGAGATGGACCGTTTCATATCCTCTATCAAGGCATAAAAGAAGGCCAGTATTCCCTTGAGCCCAGGTTCATAGAAGATAAAGTGATCATATGATCTAAGATTCCGCCCTTTATATTTCAGGCAGTAGCGTTCATCCTCGGATAAATCAAATTGAAATTTCAAGACATCCTGGGTTGCAAAATCAAGGCTGCAGGCATGGACTTTTGCTTCCTTTGCAAAAAATAAGTTATCCGGAATATGCTGCAACAACTCTTCTATTTTTTCATCCCGAGAGGACTCCGCGGGATGGTTTTTCTGCTTTTCCATATTGTTGATACGCCTCCTAAAACAGGAAATCATCAGGCCGAAAAGAATCTTTCTGCAACAATATCATAACGAAGTTAATTCAGAAAGACAACCAGAGATTCTGCTCAAAATTTTTCTCCTTTTTGGTACTTATCCCAGCGGATTCTGTCCTGTTACAGGTAGAGAAGAAAAACTTCTCCTATCCATGTAGCGGGAGTGGAATCCGCTGTTTGTTTTTGAAGGAGTGATAGCGTCATGTTTTATGTGAAGGAACCGATTACGGACAATATGGAATTCCAGATGGAAATTACGGACAAGAATGTGTTCTGCCGGTGTCCGGTATGCGGGAAGGAAGTGCCGGTGAATCTGGAAGAAGTCTTGGGCAAAGGGAAAGGGGACCTGCTTAGCACAACTGTTTTGTGCGAGGAATGTTCCGAGACTGATGGAGGTGGACGATGGAGTTGGACCTAAAACGGAATGCTGAACATTATCCGGATCCCACGGCCTATCAGGCCATCCGGAAGGCAGAGCCGCCCCGGTTCCCCTTCCGGCCGGTCGTGTACATCTGTTCGCCCTATGCGGGAGACGTGGAACGAAACATCCTGCGGGCCCGGCGGTACTGTCGGTATGCGGCAGATCAGGGGTGCATTCCCCTGGCACCCCATCTTCTTTTCCCCCAGTTCCTGGACGAAAAGACGGAACGGAACCTGGCCCTTTTTATGGGGATTGCCCTTTTGTCCAAATGTGCTGCGCTCTGGATCTTTGGAGAACGCATCTCCCAGGGGATGGAAGTGGAGATCCGCTATGCACAGAAAAAGGGAAAACCCATCAAGTATATCAGCGAGGTGATCTAAGTGAAATTTACGGTATTTACCGCATCCTGTACTGGTAGAGAAGCTAACTGTCGGTATCCGCAAAAGAGGGAAATCCAAACTGCCCAGGACCTAAAAGAGGCGGCTCAATTCGATCATGTCTGCGCGGCCTATAAGAATAACTACCGGAGCCGGGACAATTTCCTCTGGTCGGATGTAGTGGTGATGGACTGCGACAATGATCACACGGAAAATCCCCAGGAGTGGGTGACGGGAGAGAAGCTCCTTGCCAGGCTGCCAGGGGTGGCTGTAGCCATTGTCCCTTCCCGGAATAACGGAAAAGCCAAAGACGGACGAACGGCCCGGCCCCGGCTCCATGCCTATTTTTCCATCCCGAAGCTGGAGGACGAAAAGGCGTATTCCCTATTGAAACAGGAAATTCGGGAGAGATTTCCATTTTTCGATGAAGCAGCCCTGGATTCTGCCCGGTTCTTGTATGGAACGCCTACGGAATCGGTTCTGTGGCAGGAGGGGAAAGAAACCATTCTGACCATTTTCCAATCTACCGGCAGGAAGGCTCCATTCCTCAGGGTCAGCGAAACAATACCATGAGCCGTTTTGCCGGGCGCATTGTCAAACGGTATGGAGATTCGGAACGCGCCCATTCCATCTTTTTGGAAGAAGCCAACAAATGCAATCCGCCTTTGGAGGCAGAGGAACTGAACAAAATCTGGCAGAGTGCCCTGCGGTTCGGAAAGAAAATTGCGGCTCAGGAAGGGTATGTGAGTCCGGATCAGTACAACCAGGATTTTAGCCGAGGAGAGAGTCTGCGGCCCAGTGACTACTCGGATATTGGCCAAGCCAAGGTGCTCTTGCGGGAATACGGCAATGAATTGCGGTATACGGAAGAAGCCGATTTTATCCGTTATAACGGGGTGTATTGGATGGAATCCCGGCAGGCGGCTGTGGGAGCCGTAGAAGAATTCCTTGACTTACAGCTAGCCGATGCAACGGATCAAACGGAACGGGCTGTTCGGGAGCTGGTCCAGCTGGGGCTACCCCAGGATATTGTCCGGAAAGGAGGACGGGCCCTGGAAAAGATTATTGAAGTGGGCCAGCAAAAAGCCTATGCAGGGTATCTGTCCGCAGAAACCTACCGAACTTTTGTCATGAAGCGGCGGGATATCCGGTATATTCTGTCGGCCCTTCAGGCTTAAAACCCATGATCCTTCTGCCCATCCAGTCCCTGGATGCCGATGAATTTCTCCTGAATACCCCTTCAGCCACCTATGACCTGCGGAAAGGGATGGAAGGAAGCCGGGAACACCGAGCAGAAGATTTTTTGACCAAGTGTACCACCGTGGATCCTGGAGAAGAAGGCCGGGAAATTTGGGCAAAAGCCCTGGGAGAATTCTTCACCCATGACCAGGACCTGATCCAGTATGCCCAAGAAATCAGCGGCTTATGGCCATTGGGAAAGTGTATGTGGAAGCCTGGTCATTGCCTATGGGGACGGCCGAAATGGGAAATCCACCTACTGGAATTCCCTTGCCCAGGTGCTGGGAACCTACTGTGGAGGCATCTCGGCGGACGCCCTGACGGCGGGCTGCAAGCGAAATATCCGCCGGAAATGGCAGAACTCAAGGGAAAACGGATGGTGATTGCAGCAGAAATGGAAGAAGGGGTGCGGCTTTCTACTTCTGTTTTGAAGCAGATCTGTTCCACCGATGAAGTGGGCGGCGAGAAGAAGTATAAGGCCCCGTTCCAATTTGTGCCCTCCCATACCATTGTTCTCTATACCAACCACCTGCCAGGGTAGGAGCCAGTGACGAAGGGACCTGGCGCAGGCTGATCGTCATTCCTTTTACGGCACAGTTTACTGGGAAAAGTGAAGTAAAAAACTACACGGACTACCTTGTGGAGAAAGCCGGACCGGCCATCCTGAAATGGATCATCGAAGGAGCTCAGAGAGTCATTGAGAAAGAGTATCACCTGGAACCTCCCAAGTGTGTCCGGGATGCCATTGAAAAGTATCGGGGACAGAATGATTGGCTCCATCATTTCCTGGACGACTGCTGTGAATTAGCACCTGGCTTCCAGGAAAAATCTGGGGAGCTTTATGGAGCTTATCGGGCGTACTGTCAGCAGATGAATGAATACACCCGGAGTACGTCCGATTTTTATGCCGCACTGGAAAGTGCAGGATTTGCACGTAGGCGTACCAAAGTGGGACGGTTTGTTACTGGATTGCAGTTGAAAGCAAGTGATTTTCTAGAATAAAATGACCCGGTGTCACTCAATGACAGTCTCTCCTATAATTCTCCTTTAGGACTGAAAAAATGGAAAAAAGGCTATAGAGAAAGTTTAAGAATAGACCGTCATAGAGTGACACCTGGGAAAATATCGAGGTGATGAAAGTTGCGGGAACGTATCCTGGAACTAAAACTTGTGAAGGAAACCCGGAAACGAGGCGGCATAGCGTTGAAGTTCGTGTCGCCTTCGTTTTCCGGCATGCCGGATCGATTGGTCCTCTTGCCCCATCAGGTGATGGGATTTGTGGAAGTAAAGGCCCCGGGGGAGAAGCCAAGGCCTTTGCAGGAAAGCCGACATGCCATGCTTCTGAAGATGGGTTTTCCGGTGTTTGTCCTGGACAATTCGGAAGAAATACCCATCATCCTGGACAAAATCACCTGCGCCCAGGACGGGAAAGGAGGGGAAGCCGGATGAAATTTGTACCCCACGGGTATCAGCGATATGCCATCGAGTACATCAAGAACCACCCGGTGACCGCACTGCTGTTGGATATGGGCCTTGGCAAGACAGTGACCACACTGACCGCCATTCGGGACCTGATGTACGATTCCTTCGAAGTCCATCGGGTGTTGGTGGTGGCCCCTCTCCGGGTGGCCCGGGATACCTGGCCGGAAGAGATCCGGAAATGGGACCATTTGAAGGACCTTACCTGCAGCGTAGCGGTGGGGACCGTAACGGAACGGAGGCGGGCTCTCCAAAAGCAGGCGGACATTTACATTGTGAACCGGGAGAACCTGGTGTGGCTTTGGAAGCATTGCCGGATGGAGTTCGACATGGTGGTCCTGGATGAACTCTCCAGCTTCAAGAACCCCCAGCCCAACGGTTCAAAGCCATGAAGGCCCTGCGGCCTAAGGTGAAACGGATCGTGGGCCTTACGGGGACTCCTAGCGGCAATGGCCTCATGGACCTGTGGGCCGAATTCCGGTTGCTGGATATGGGAGAGCGGTTGGGAAAGTACATCAGCCAGTACCGGAACACCTATTTCCAGCCGGACAAGCGGAACGATGGTGGTCTTTTCCTATAAACCCCTGCTGGGAGCAGAAGCAGCCATCTACCAAAAGATTTCGGACATCACCGTTTCCATGAAGGCCACGGACTATCTGAAGATGCCGGATCTGGTAAGCGTCCGGACGGAAGTGAATCTTTCAGAAGCGGAACGGAAGCGGTATCAGGACTTCAAAAAATCCCTGGTGATGGAACTGCCAGACGGGGAAGTGACAGCAGCCAATGCGGCTTCCCTGACGTTGAAGCTTTCCCAGATGGCCAATGGAGCCATCTACACCGATGATGGGAAAACCATCCATCTTCACGACCGGAAGCTGGATGCTCTGGAAGACCTGGTGGAAAGCGCCAATGGCCGGCCGGTGCTGGTGGCCTATTGGTTCCGGCATGACAAGGAACGGATCTGTCAGCGGATGGAAGCCAGGGAGCTGAAGTTCACACAGGACTTTGCGGATTGGAATGCCGGGAAGATCCCAGTGGCTCTCATCCATCCGGCTTCTGCCGGGCATGGCCTGAACCTGCAGCAGGGTGGGTCCATCCTGATCTGGTTTGGGCTCACTTGGAGTTTGGAACTCTACCAACAGACCGTGGCCAGGCTCTGGCGGCAGGGGCAGGAAAGCCGGACCGTCATTGTGCAGCACATTGTGACGAAAGGAACCATCGACGAGAGAATCCTGAAAGCCCTGGAAAAGAAAGATGGTTCCCAGGCGGCACTGATTGAAGCCGTGAAGGCTGATTTGGAGGAAAAGGAATGAATGCCAAAGAATATTTGCAACAGGGATTCTACCTGGATAAAAAGATAGAGAGCAATCTGCGGGAGGTGGCGGAATTACGGCACCTGTGCCTGGGAATCTCCGCAGCCGGGCTGGAAGAAAGTCACAACCCCAACCGGCCCACGGAAGCTCCTTTTGTCCGGACCCTGGAAAAGATCTGGGAGCGGGAGCAGGAGATCAACCGGGAAGTGGACCATTTGGTGGATCTGAAGTATGAAATCGGTCAGGTCATCGACCAGGTGGAAGACGAAGCCCAGCGGTTGGTCCTTCGGGACCGGTACATCCATTTCGATACCTGGGAGGACATTGCCCGGAGCATGGGCAAAGGAATCCGGTGGGTCTACACGGTCCATGGGGAAGGAATGGCGGCTGTTGAGAAAATTTTGGAGGAGTGCAGTGAATTGCAGGAAAATGCAGTAGATACACACTAGAATTCAATAGACCCTTCGTGGTATGATAGACTCACGAGAAAAGGAAATAAAGTGAAGCCTTGCAGGATGTAAGAATCCTACAAGGCTTTTTTTATGCAAGGGAGTAGACTTTTTCAGGAATCTTCCCCGTTTCTTGATATTCCCTAAAAGCATTATCAAGAAGCCGAAGGGCTATGAAATCAAACTTTTTTGTGTTGGCAGAATCTGAGTAAAATTTCCAGGCGAATCGAGAGTTATCTATTTCGATTAAACCTTTTTCCACTGCATTGCATACTATATCAATACAAGAAATATAGACAGGTTTAGTAACCAGCTTTTTCCTGCCAGATGGCATCTTCTTTATCTTTTGATGGATTTCTGGACCGACAAAACATTTCTTTGGGATCAGGATAGAACCATCAAGTGTGTAATCATCGTTCGTGCATTCAGGGAGGTTCCAGTTGAAGGCACCATATGCGTAGAGCACATAGGTATTATCTTCATTTACTTTTTTTGCGATACCGCCGTAACCCAGACTCATGAGGTGCGCTCCTTCCCATTGTCTTTCTTATTTTATTGTAAGTTAAACCCTGTGAAAATACAATCGTGGGGTAGCCTTGCAGAGAAAATCTGCAGGGCTTTTTTGTTGCCCGAAAGGAGATGGCAGCTGTGCCGAGAAAACCGAAACGCCCCTGTTCTTACCCGGGCTGCCCGAACTTGACGGATGGGCGGTACTGCGAGAAGCACCAGAAGATTATCGCCAAGCGGTACGAAAAGTATGAACGCAGTCCTGTGAGTAAAAAACGGTACGGCCGGACCTGGAAGAAGATCCGAGATGCTTACGTAGCCAGCCATCCTCTTTGCGAATTGTGTCTGAAGCATGGCCGGTACGTGGTAGCGGAAGAAGTTCACCATAAGAAACCGCTGGCGGAAGGCGGCACCCATGCCTGGAACAACCTGATTGCCCTGTGCAAAGCCTGTCACGCAAGGATCCATGCAATGAGGGGAGATCGTTGGCACCAGCGACCTACAAGAAAAAGTAATAACTAAAAATGATAAATCTGAAACAAAGTGATATACCCAGGGGGTGTATGAATCTCTGGAAGCCCGGAAAGCCAGAACGGGCGAGGGGTCACGCGCGAAAAAACGCGTTTTCAAAAAGGGTATTGACCGGTGAAAAAGGGGGTGTGAAAAATAGCAAAAGACGGAACCATGCGAGGGGGATTGCGGGTGGGCCAGGGGCGGAAACCCAGGGCCCTGCTGGACAAACTGCCGGACAATCCGGGGAAGCGGCTGCTTAAGGTGATGGACCTGCCGGAAGGGGCGGATCTATCTGGAGAAGATATGCCGGAACCCAAAGCCTACATGAAGGAAAAGCAGCGGAACGGCGGGAAGCTGGAGGCGGAAGAAATCTACCGGGAAACCTGTCTGTGGCTCAAAGCCCGGCACTGTGAGAAACTGGTAAGCCCTCAGCTCATCAGCAGTACGCCATGGCGGTGTCCCGGTGGATCCAGTGCGAACATGCCATTTCGGAATATGGCTTTCTGGCCAAGCACCCCACCACCAATGCGGCCATTGCTTCTCCATACGTGACCATGGGCCAGAACTACATGAAGCAGGTGAACCAGATCTGGTATCAGATCTACCAGGTGGTGAAGGAAAACTGCTCCGTGGAGTTTGCCGGCAACACGCCCCAGGATGACGTAATGGAGCGGCTGCTGCGGTCTCGGAAGGTGTAATAGGGAGGAAAAGAAAGTATGGAAAAGACAACCAAGGAAATGAAGCTCATCCCCATTGATGAGCTGATCCCGTATGTGAACAATGCCCGGACCCATTCTCCGGAACAGATCAACAAGCTCAGGGCCAGTTTGCGGGAATTCGGGTTCATCAACCCGGTGATCATCGATAAAGACAAAAACATCATTGCCGGTCACGGCCGAGTGATGGCTGCCCGGGAGGAAGGAATCCAAGAAGTCCCCTGCGTCCTGGTGGACTATTTGACCGAGGCCCAGAAAAAGGCCTATATCCTGGCCGACAACCGGATGGCCCTGGATGCCGGGTGGGACGAAGAGATGCTGCGGGTGGAAATCGAATCCCTCCAGGGAGTGGACTTCGATGTCAGCCTGACCGGATTCGATGAAGACGAAATTGCCCACATCTTCGATGAAGAAACCGAAGCCAAAGAAGATGACTTTGATGTAGAAGAAGAACTCCAGAAGCCGGTGTTTTCCAAAGCCGGGGACCTCTGGCAGCTGGGCAAGCACCGGGTCCTGTGCGGGGATTCTACCAAGCCGGAAACTTATGCTCAGTTGATGGATGGAGTAAAGCCAAACCTGGTCCTGACGGATCCTCCGTACCTGGTCAACCTCCGGAGTACTTCCGGGAAGATCAGGAACGATGATCTGAATGACCAGGAAGGGTACGAGTTCCTGAAAAAGGCCTTCACCTGCTTCCATGATGCCATGGCGGCGGACGCTCCATCTATGTGTTCTACGCCACCATGAAGGCCCGGGTCTTTTACGACGCTTTCGAAGATGCCGGTTTCAAAGTGGGAGCTGGCCTGATCTGGAAAAAGCCCAAGGCCCCCTTTATGCGCACCGACTGGAAGTTTAACATGGAACCCATTATCTTCGGGTGGCGGAAAGACGGAAAACACAACTGGTACGGGGACCAGAAACAGAAAGCAGTCTTTGAGTTTGACGGGATCAAGAACAGCAAAGAGGACGGTTTCGGGCACCCCTCCAGTAAACCCGTGCCCATGCTGGCCTATCTCATTAAGCTGAGCAGCCAGATCAATGGGGTGGTGCTGGATGGATTTCTGGGATCTGCTTCCACGCTAATGGCCTGCGATCAGCTAGGCCGCATCTGTTATGGGATAGAGCTGGAGCCTAAGTTCGTAGATGTGGCGGTAAAGCGCTACCTGGCTTCCCACGAGAACGAGACAGTAACCGTCCTCCGGGACGGAAAGCAGTACACCTATCAGGAAGCGGCGGATGTGAAAAAATAAAGACACAAAGGGCTACATTTTGCTTGCTATTTTTCGCCTTTAGAGTGATGAATAACAGTACCAAAATACCCTAAGGAGGTACATATGATGAAGGCAGAATACAACAAACAAGGTGCAGCACGGAAAGAATTGGCGGATGTCATCAGTCAAATCACGGGAGAAGGTGTGAAATACCTGTTTCTTCCCACCAAGGCCTATCAAATCGGTAGCGTCCTGGTCGGAAAGGACGGTACGGTGGAATGTGAAGACACAGCGCTTTTTCAACGGGTTGTTCAGGAACTGGCAGTCAAAGGATTCCGGCCAGAAAACAAGGTCGCTATCCTGGAAGAAGTGGTAACACCAGAAGAAACTTCAGAAACGGACGAAATTGATACCCTGACCATTTCCCTTCCGGATGATTTGACGGATGAAGACTTTGCAAAGCTCCAAAACCTGGTGGCTTCCAAAGCCAGCCTTTTCAAAAAGGCTCTGGGTACAAATGACCTGACCATTCAAAGGGAAGATGGCAAGATTTCTTTCCCCTGGTTCCACGAAACGGACAGCACCCGGATCCAGGCCTATTCCAAGCTGGTAACAGCCCTTTGTCAAATGGCCAGGAATTCCAAACGGATCACGGCAAAAGAGCATGAAGTTCCCAATGAAAAATACGCCTTCCGGTGTTTTCTCCTGCGGCTGGGCTTCATTGGAGCAGAATACAAAGGCTATCGGAAGATCCTGCTGGAAAGGCTCAGCGGGTCCGCAGCCTATCGGGATGGAGGGAAAAAAGATGCGGTTTCCCAATAAAGAGATGCTGGAGTTCCTGCGCAGGGAATATCCTTCTGGAACCCGGGTTGTCCTGATCCGGATGGATGACCTCCAGGCGCCGCCTTTGGGAACGAAAGGGACCGTGACCGGTGTGGATGACATGGGCTCCCTTCTGGTGGAGTGGGACAATGGTCCCATCTCAATGTGATCTACGGAGTCGATGTGGTTCAAAAACTGAATAAAGAAACAAAATAACGGATGCTTATTCTCAGATTCTGCTTGCTATTATAGGCCTTTAGAGTGATATATGTACATGCCAAAAGGCAAAGGTACACAATCACAAGGAGGAAAAACATGAAAAAGTTGAATGCAATCGACAAACAGAACCTGGACGGAGTATACGGAGCCACCGCAGTAGCGCTGGATTGGCCGGAAAACCTTTCCGAAAAGGCGAAGAAAGCGCTGGACTACCTGGATGACACCGCCTACCTGTTCCATTACCTTGGAAAGTACATCATCACCGACGAAAGCCTCTGGCTTACGGAATTTGGGAACGGAACCATGGACAGCCCATTCGGTTTTCCCAGAATCGAATTAAGCAGACTCGAAGAAGTCGGCCCCTGGTTGGAAAGTGTGGCGGACGAACTGGAAAAATTCTAACTCCATACAGACAGGAAACGGGGCCGAAGGGCCCTGCTCCTTTTTTGTAACCTTGCATAAATACACAAAATTTGCTTGCTATTATAGGTCTTTAGAGTGATATATGTACATGCCAAAAGGCAAAGGCACACAATCACAAGGAGGAAAAAAGCAATGACCAAGATGGAAATGATCGAAAGATTCTACGGACGGAATGAGGAACTGGAAAGAACGTTTGCAGCAGCAGAAAAAGCCGGGGATGCAGCAGCCATGGACGCCTGCCAGGATGCCTACCAGGATCTTCTCCAGGAAGTTCGGGCAGAAGGGGAAGCTTTCGGAGACATGATGCGGCTTTACAGCGACATGAAAAAGCACGGCAACAGCCACCTGGACCTTTCCGGGACCTACCAGGAACCGGAAAAGATCCTCAAAACCTTCCGGGAATTTGGGGTGACGGAATTCACCTTTTCCTCCAGCTGGTCCAGCGCCATCCAAGTGGCCTGGCAATTTACCCAGCTGGGCTGCAAATTGAAAGGGATGACCGAAATCTACGGATCCGGCCAGAAATTCATGAGCAACGAATACGAAAGAATCCCCGCCTTCATCTTCAGCCTTTGAGGAACGGGGGACAGCAAGAACCAAGGAGCCTCCGGCTCCTTTTCTTATACCCAGTAAAAAGAAAGGAGGGAGCCCTATGCGGAAACTCAAAAAGTACAAGCCCACAAAATTCAAAGCCAAAACGTCCACCTACAATAAGGAACTGGCGGATTATGCGGTAGCCTTTATCGAGAGCCTATGTCACACCAAGGGGACTTGGGCGGGCCATCCCTTTGAATTGATCGACTGGCAGGAACAGATCATCCGGGATCTGTTTGGGACCATTAAGCCAATGGGTACCGACAGTTCAATACGGCCTACATCGAGATCCCCAAGAAGCAGGGGAAAAGTGAGCTGGCCGCAGCTGTGGCACTCCTGCTCTGCTGCGGGGACGGGGAAGAAGGGGCCGAAGTCTATGGCTGTGCCGCAGACCGGCAGCAGGCTCCATCGTTTTTGAAGTAGCGGCGGATATGGTCCGGATGTGCCCGGCTCTCAGCAAGCGGGTCAAGATCCTGGCATCCCAGAAACGGATGGTGTTCCGGCCCACCAACAGCTTCTACCAGGTCCTTTCGGCAGAAGCCTATTCCAAGCACGGGTTCAATATCCACGGGGTGGTGTTTGACGAACTGCACACCCAGCCAAACCGAGAACTTTTTGACGTGATGACCAAAGGCTCTGGGGATGCCCGGATGCAGCCCCTGTACTTTCTCATTACTACAGCCGGGACGGATACTCATAGCATTTGCTATGAAGTCCATCAGAAGGCCATGGATATTCTGGAAGGCAGGAAACATGACCCTACTTTCTATCCAGTGATCTACGGGGCAGCGGAACAGGATGACTGGACCGACCCTAAAGTGTGGAAGAAGGCCAATCCCTCCCTGGGGATTACGGTAGGGATCGACAAAGTGAAAGCGGCCTGTGAATCGGCCAAAGAGACACCCAGCGAAGAGAATGTGTTCCGTCAGCTCCGGCTGAACCAATGGGTGAAGCAGTCTGTTCGGTGGATGCCTATGGATAAGTGGGATGCCTGTGCGTTCCCGGTGCGGGAGGAAGACCTGGAAGGCCGGATCTGTTATGGCGGTCTGGATCTGTCCAGCACCACGGATATCACCGCCTTTGTTCTCGTTTTCCCGCCTCTGGACGACCAGGACAAGTACTGCATCCTGCCCTACTTCTGGCTGCCGGAAGAAACCCTGCCCCTTAGGGTAAAGCGGGATCATGTGATGTACGACACCTGGGCCAAAGAGGGATTCATCCATACAACCGAAGGAAATGTCATCCACTACGGGTATATTGAAAAGTTCATCGAGAAACTGGGTGAACGGTTCAATATCCAGGAAATCGCCTTTGACCGATGGGGCGCCGTACAGATGGTCCAGAACCTGGAAGGGATGGGCTTTACGGTGGTTCCCTTCGGACAGGGATTCAAGGACATGAGCCCTCCCACCAAGGAGCTTATGAAGCTCACGCTGGAGCAGCGAATTGCTCATGGAGGGCATCCAGTCCTTCGATGGATGATGGATAACATCTACATCCGGAGAGACCCTGCTGGCAACATCAAGGCAGATAAAGAAAAATCCACAGAAAAAATCGACGGGGCCATAGCTACCATCATGGGCCTGGACCGGGCTATCCGGTGCGGAAATCATGTCCAGGAAAGCGTCTATGACTCCCGAGGTATGCTTTTTGTATAGAAAGGAACTTCCCCCTATGAATTTATTTTCCAAACTTTTCAAATCTAGGGACAAGCCCAAAAACAGCCTTCTGGGCGGCGGGCACTGGTTCTTTTTTGGGGGCTCGTCTTCCGGGAAGGCGGTCAATGAGCGCTCTGCCATGCAGATGACGGCAGTCTATGCCTGCGTTCGGGTCCTTTCAGAATCCATCGCAGGCTTGCCCCTCCATCTCTTCCGGTATAACCGGGAAGGAAACGGGAAAGTCCGGGAGTTCCAGCATCCCCTTGCGGGGCTTCTTCACGATGCCCCTAACCCGGAGATGACAAGTTTCGTATTCCGGGAGACGCTCATGACCCATCTTCTTCTGTGGGGCAATGCCTTCGCCAGATCATCCGGAATGGCAGGGGGCAGGTGGTAGCCCTGTATCCCCTGATGCCGGACCGGATGGAAGTGTGCCGGGATGGGGATGGGGAGATCTACTACCTTTATACCAAGGCCACGGACGAGAATCCGAAAATCAAGGATATGGCACCGTCCGTCTCCGGAAGGAGAACGTGATGCACATTCCCGGCCTTGGCTTTGACGGCCTGGTGGGCTATTCTCCCATCGCAATGGCCAAGAACGCCATCGGCATGGCCATCGCCTGCGAGGAGTTCGGGGCGAAATTTTTCGCCAATGGGGCCTCTCCCAGCGGCGTCCTGGAGCATCCGGGGACCATCAAGGATCCCCAGAGAGTCCGGGAAGCCTGGCAGTCCCAGTTCGGAGGCAGCAGTAATGCAGGGAAGGTAGCCGTCCTGGAAGAAGGCATGAAATATTCTCCCATCGGCATTTCTCCGGACCAGGCCCAGTTCCTGGAAACCCGGAAGTTCCAGATTGATGAGATTGCCCGGATCTTCCGGGTGCCACCTCATATGATCGGAGATCTGGAGAAATCCACTTTCTCCAACATCGAGCAGCAGTCTCTGGAATTTGTGAAATACACCCTGGGGCCCTGGGTATCCCGGTGGGAACAGGCCATGAGCCAATCCCTCCTGACCCCGGAAGAACGGACCCGGTATGAAATCCACTTCAATGTGGATGGCCTCCTTCGGGGTGACTACGAAAGCCGGATGAACGGTTATGCTGTAGGCCGCCAGAACGGGTGGCTGTCCGCCAACGATATCCGGGAATTGGAGAACATGAACCGGATCCCGGAAGAAGAGGGCGGGGACCTGTACCTGATCAACGGGAACATGACGAAACTAAAGGATGCCGGGCTGTTTGCAGGAACCGGCAGCAAGGAGGAAACCCATGAAACGTAAATTTTGGAACTGGGTGAAGAACGAGGGGGAAGAAACCCGCACCCTGTACCTTTCCGGTGAAATCTCCGATGAAACCTGGTTCGGGGACGAAGTGACTCCGAAGCTCTTTAAAGATGAATTGATGGCCGGCAGCGGAGATATTACCCTCTGGATCAATTCCCCCGGGGGCGATGTGTTTGCGGCAGCCCAGATCTATAACATGCTCATGGACTATCCCGGTCGGGTAACTGTGAAGATTGATGGGCTGGCGGCTTCTGCAGCCAGCGTCATTGCCATGGCCGGAAGCCAGGTGGAAATGTCCCCTGTGGCCATGATGATGATCCACAATCCCATCACGGTGGCCATCGGGGACAGTAAGGAGATGCAGAAAGCCATCGATATGCTGGCTGAAGTGAAGGAAAGCATCGTAAACGCCTATGAAATCAAGACGGGCCTGTCCCGGAACAAGATTTCCAGGCTGATGGATGCAGAATCCTGGTTCAACGCCAAAAAAGCGGTGGAGATGGGGTTTGCGGATTCCATCCTCTACACCCAGGAGAATCCGGAGGGAAATCTGGATGTAGGTGCCATGTTGTTCAGCCGGGCGGCCGTGACCAATTCCCTGCTGACCAAGCTGTCTGTGAAGAAAACAAAAGAACCTGTACCCAACAAGGTCCCCGCGGACAAACTCATGAAGCGGCTGGGCCTTCTTGTGCATTAAGGAGGAATTTCCATGAATCAGATCCTGAAACTGAGAGAAGAAAGAGCCAACACCTGGGAAATGGCTAAAGCCTTCCTGGAATCCCATAGGGACAAAGACGGCATGGTCTCTGCGGAAGACAGCGCTGTTTACGACCGGATGGAAGAAAAAGTGGTGGCCCTGGGAAAAGAAATCGAACGGCTGGAACGCCAGCGGAACATCGATGATGAAATGAATAAGACTATTGATACGGCACTCAAGGTCAATCCCGGTGCCGGAAACCTGAAACCGGACACCAAAGTGGGACGGGCCAGCGATGCTTACACCAAAGCCTTCTGGCAGGCCTTCCGGGGGAAAGGTAACATCCAGGAAGTGAAGGATACCCTGACCATCGGCTCAGACCCGGAAGGCGGGTACCTGGTTCCGGATGAATATGAACGGACCTTGTGTCTGCTCTTCAGGAAGAGAACTTCTTCCGCAGCCTGGCCCATACCATCCGCACGTCTTCCGGGGATCATACGATCCTGTTGTGGCCAGCCACGGGGAAGCGGCCTGGATGGAAGAAGGCAGTGCCTATCCGGAAAGTGACGATACCTTCAGCCAGGTGAACCTGGGAGCCATAAGCTGGGAACCGCCATCCGGGTTTCCGAAGAACTGATGAATGACAGCGTCTTTGACCTGGAAAGCTACATCACCCAGGAATTTGCCCGTCGCATCGGGACCAAGGAGGAAGAAGCCTTCCTGGTGGGCGATGGGAAACATAAGCCCCTAGGGGTGTTCCAGGGAGCAGAAGTAGGGGTAACGGCAGCCAAGACCGCCATCACCTTCGACGACATGATGGACCTGTACCACAGTCTGCGCACGCCGTACCGGAGAAATGCTTCCTGGATCCTGAATGACTCCACCGTCAAGGCCATCCGGAAACTGAAGGACAACAACGGCAACTACATCTGGCAGCCTTCTGTCCAGGTGGGCCAGCCGGACCGGATCCTTAGCCTGCCCTACCGCACGTCCAGCTTTGTGCCGGAACTGGCAGCCGGGAATAAGGCCATTGCTCTGGGAGACTATTCCTACTACTGGATTGCTGACCGGCAGGGCCGGAAGTTCAAGCGGCTTAGTGAACTCTATGCAGCCAACGGGCAGATCGGATTTCTGGCCAGCGAACGGGTGGATGGCCGCCTGATCCTGCCGGAAACCGTAAAAGTCCTGCAGGTCCAGGCCGGCTGATGACCGCTTTAGAGGGAGGCGATGAGCATGGCAGTGACGGGACTCATAACGCTTGAGGAAGCCAAAGCCTATCTCCGGATAGACGGAAACGAGGAGGATGACCTGATTGCCCGTCTCATTGCTTCCTCTGAGCGGCTTTGTCTGGATATCCTCCGCAAGGAAGAACCAGAAGAAACAGCAGCCTTCAAAATGGCTGTTCTTTTTTCGGTGGCCTATCTATACGAGCACAGGGAGGATGCGGATTACCACAATCTGCTCCTTACTGCGCTCTCTTTTGTTTGGGGAAAGGAAGGAAGCCTTCTGATGAAAATCGGAAAGATGGACAAACGGATTACCCTCTTTCGTCCCATCCCCACAGAAGATGGCTACGGGGGATTCCAAACAGACTATGAGGAAATGGGACAGATCTGGGCCCAGGTGATCCAGACCAACTACGCTGAGCAGGAAGCCCAGGGGACGCCTATGAACCGGGAGCAGCTGCGGCTGAAGATTCGGCCAAGGAAGGATATCCGGAGAGGATGGCGGCTTCGGCTTTTCGGGGAGATTTATGAAATCGAGACGGTGGACAATACCTACCGGGACAGCACCACGCTGATCGTCCATCGATATGAACAGGGGGTGTAGCCATGGCCATTTTTACGGTCAAGGTTCCGGAAGGGGAGCTGAGTAAGGCCATCCGGCAAATCTCTGCCTGGGATGGGAAGAATCGTCTCCGGGTGGAAGCAGCTCTGAAACGGGGCACCCATGCGGTTTATCGGGAGGCACGGCAGCGGGTCCCGGTGCGGTCGGGGAAACTGAAGAAATCCATCAAGACCCGGTTTTCCACGGTGAAGCTGGAAGGCCAGGTGTACAGCAATGTGCCCTATGCCCATTTGGTGGAATTCGGCAGTAGGCCCATACGGTAAGGCCCAAGAAGAAAAAGGCCCTCCGGTTCTTTAAGGGAGGCCCTGTGTTTACGAAACGGTCCCGGATTCCGGCCCAATCTGGGAAGCCTTTCTTCAAGCCGGCCTATGACTATGTGGAACCCCAGCTGATTCGAGAGGTTAAGAAAGCGATCCAGGAACCATGAAAAGATTACCCAATAACGCCGTACACAAGGCCCTGGTGGCCTTTTTGAGAAACCATACAGGACTGGCCGTCTACGACTATGTCCCTCAGGAAGCGGTATTGCCGTTTATTACCCTGGGGACCATGACGGTCCAGGATAAGTCCACCAAGATAGAAGATATAACCCACCTTTCGGCCCATATCCACATTTACAGCAGCTACAAAGGACGGTACGAAATCAACACCCTGGCGGAGAAGCTGATCAACCTGTTCGGGACGGAACAACTGGATCTAACGGGAGAGGAGTTTTACGTAAACGCCCAGGGGGTGGATTTCTACGAAACGTACCCGGAGGATGAGATGGGCTACAGCGGGTGATCACCCTGGAAGTCCTCATCCAGAATATCCATAAGGAGGAGTAATATGGCAACTACCACTTTTCCCAGCCGGAGCGAAGCCTCCAATACGGCGACTGCCGGCAAGGATTATTTGATCTATCTGAACGCAGGAGAATCGGATACCAATCCCACCTGGCTGCTCTTAGGGGGCCAGCGGAGCGGGGATCTGTCCCGGCAGGCAGACGAAATCGACGCCAGCAGCAAAACGTCCAGCGGGTGGAAATCCACCATCCCCGGCCTGCGGAACTGGTCCCTGGACCTGGAATCCGTGTACCTGGCCGGAGACAAGGGGGCCAAATTCCTGGAAGCCTCTTTCTTTGCAGGAAAGCAGGTCCACATCAAATTCGAGTACCCGGACAAAAGCTATGTAACCGGCTGGGGCTCTGTGACGGAATGCAGTCTGTCCACCCCTCATGATGATGTGGCCACCCTGTCCGGGACCATTTCCGGGGACGGGCCCTTAAGTGAATTGAAGAGTGCGGACGGAACGGTTGTCCCTACCGGTAAATAGGAGGAATCGGAAAACATGAAGAAAATCGACTTTGAAGTCTTTGGCCCTGGCCAATACCTGTATTTTGATATCGGCCGGCTGATCCAGGTAGAAAACATTACCGGAAAAAGTGCCGGGGACATTATCCGGAACCAGGAATTGAACCTGGGGATCCTGACCGCTCTTCTGTCCATCGGGCTCCGGCAGCACGGCATCAAGAATCCCCAGTGGTACGCCACTAAGATGCAGGAACTCATCGATGAAGGCCACGAAATGGAAGAATTCGTTCAGCCGGTGGTGAAAGCCATTGCCGGGTCCGGCATTCTGGGGAAAGAAGTGTACTACGCCATCTTTCCAGAAGAAGATCCGGGGAAAGAACCGGGGAAGAGTAAGACGAAACCAAAAAACTGACGACGGGACAGGAAGAAGTCCCGTCTTTTAACGAGTGGCTGGGGTGGGCGGAAGAAGTGGCCTATGGCTCTTGCATCTTTTGCCTGCCCAATTCTATGCCCTGACTCCCCTGGAGCTGGATCGGATGGCGGAATGCCGGGCCAGGCAGAACAACGAAAGAAATGGGAGACTGCTTATTGGGTGGCCTGCCTGATGAGCATCCATACCCGGAAACCGGTACGGACGGAAAAGCTGATGAAACCCTTCCTGCCCAGGAAAACCAGCAGCCAAATGGCAGCCGAGCGGGATGCCTTCTTCGAGGAATTCAGACGGAAAGGAGCTGACGATCGTGGCAACCATCGCTGACCTTCTGGTAAAGATCGGAGCAGATACCTCCGACCTCCGGAAAGAACTCAATGCCACCAAACGGCAGATCAAGTCCGCCTTTGGGAGCGAAGCCCTGGACGTGTCCAAGAAATCCCTGGCCGTCTTAGGAGGTATCGGGGCCGGACTGGCTGCTTTGGGGGTGGCATCGGTGAAAGCCGGAGCCAGTCTCCAGAGTACCAAGACCGCTTTCACCAATATGCTGGGGAGCGCGGAAAAAGCCCAGGACTTTCTGGGGAAAATGCAGGGATTTGCAGCAAAGACTCCTTTCGAATTTAGCCAGGTGTCCCAGGCGGCCCAGAAGTTCATCGCTTTCGGCTTTTCGGCCGAACAGGTCATTCCTACATTAACCGCGGTGGGGGATGCGGCAGCCGGCGTGGGCCTTGGAGCAGAAGGCATTAACCGGATCACCCTGGCCCTGGGGCAGATGGCGGCCAAGTCGAAAGTCCAGGCCGGTGAAATGATGCAGCTGACTGAAACAGGCATTCCGGCCTGGAAGATGCTGGCGGACCAGATCGGGGTTTCCGTACCGGAAGCCATGGACAGGGTGTCCAAAGGAGCCATTGATGCGGCAACGGGCATTACGGCTTTGGTCAGTGGTATGGAACAGTCTTTCGGGGGCATGATGGATCAGCAGAGTGAGACCATCAGCGGCACCTGGTCCACCCTCATGGATGGACTGGAACAGTCGGCGGCCCAAGTGGGCCTCCAGATTGCGGAAGCCCTAAACCTGCCGGGGATCTTCCAGTCCTTAGGGGATATGCTGACCAACTTTGCAGCCACCGTCCAGTCTTCCGGACTTACAGAAGCTCTTATGACAGCCATTCCTCCTGAATTCCAGGCAGGAATCCTCCTCATTGTGAGTACTCTCACTGGCCTTGCTATTCCGGCCATTGGGCTTTTTGTGACGAAAGTGGCTCTCATGGCCGCGCCTTTTCTGGCGGCGGTAGCAGCGGCAGCTCCTTTTATTGGGGTAGCAGCGGCAATGGCCACGGCCCTCTATGCCATCTGGAAAAGCGGGATGACTGTAGAAGATGTGCTGGGAACCATGGGCATTAAAATGGAAACAGTCACCCGGGCTGTGGATTCTGTGCAGGCAATGATCAGTGCCGCGGCCCAGACCATCATCGCCAATCTCCAGGCAATGGAGCCGGTGTTCACCCTGGTAGCTGCCGTGATGGGAGCCGCCTTCTATGCGTCCCTCCAGATCATCGGAGCCGTGGTGAACGGGGTGCTGAACTTCATCAGTGTCCTCAGTGAATGTGTGACCTGGATTCTCAATGCCTTCACCTATCTGGTGGAAGGCATCGGTTCCTGTATCGATGAAGTGGGAAGCATTCTGTCTGACATGGCGGATAGTATTCTTCCTTCCTGGGCTTTCCAGCGGCCTTTCCACTATCGCCAACTTTGTCAGCGAAGCCATTAGCTGGCTCTCCAGCCTGATCCAGAAAATCGTGGAAACCAACAATGCCCTGGGTTCTATGGGCGGAGAAGGCGGAGGAGATGGTGGCGGGGGCGGCAGCGCTCCGGCCAAGCGGGAATTCAAACTGCCGGACTTCAGCAATCTTCGAGGGGGAGGTGGGGATATCCCAGTTCCTTTCTGGAGGTGGAGGAGGCGGCGGTGGTTCTGGTGGTGGGGGAGGGGGAGGAAGCTCCAGAGAAACAGATCAGTTGGCCAATGCCGCTATTCAGACCAGCAAGAGTATCGAAGAAGAATGGTTCCGGACCTTCCAGACCAAGAGTGCCCTGGTGGACCGGTGGTACAAGGAAGAAACGGATGAACTGGAGAAATCCAAATCCGCCAATAAGAACTACGAACGGGATAAGACCCGTCTGGCGGAACTCTATGCCCAGAAACGTCTGGATGCCCTTTCTGAAGAACAGGCCAAAGCCCGGGAACTGATGAACAAGGCACGGGACCTGTCCTTTGATGCGGTGACGGCGAAACTCACCTTGTATGGTTCCAAGCAGGAGCAGGAAGTCATGAAGATGCAGTCCGACATGGAAAAGGCGGTGGCTTCCATCGATGACAAGTACGCCAAACTGTCCCAGGACTTCATTAGTCTCACCAGTGCAGAGAAGGCTGTGTTTTTAAATGCCCTGAAGGAAAAGGGCATCGCCTATGAACAGACCAGTGCCAACGAGATCGCCTTTGACAAACAGGCCAACCTGGAAAAAGCGGCGGCCTACAAAAGCTACATGGATGAACGGAATGCCTACTTTGCCCAGGGGAAAGACATCCAGGCGGCTCTGGATGAAGCCTATAACCAGAACTCCCTGGCTCTGCTGCAGGAGACTCTCACAGCAGAAATGGCTCTCCGGCAAAGCAACATCGATGCGGAAAAGTCCTGATGGATACGTACCAGGAAGCTATATGAATGTCCACATGGGAACTCTGGAACTCATTGCGGACATGGCATCCAACACCTTAAGCGGCCTGGAGACAGCCTTTACGGATATCCTGACCGGGGCCAAAAACGCCAAAGATGCTTTCCTGGATCTGGGAAAGGCCATGCTGAAAACCATCGCAAGCTATTTCTCCCAGATGCTGTCCGGGATGCTGGTGACGGCTCTCTTCGGAGATAAGCTCAACGCGGCCAGTGCCGCCAAGACGGCCGCCCAGGGAACGGCAGCCGCTGGGGCCCTGGCTCCAGCAGCCTGGCTGAAATTGGTCATCGACCGTCTGCCGGTCCTGTGGCCACGGGCCTTTTGGCCGGAGGAACTTCTGCAGCAGTAGGCATCGGGATGGCGGCAGCCGCCACCAACAGTGCAGCAGGGACAGCCGGTGCAGGAAACAAGACACCCCATTATGCCAAAGGCGGATATTTCACCAGACCTCTGGTAGGGGTTCTGGGGGATGCCGGGGATGAAGTGGCCCTGCCTCTCAACCGGGCGGTATTCGACAGCATTGCCGAAGGCATTACGAACTCCAGTGAATCCACGGACAGCCGGGAAATGAACACCACGTTCAACAACTACGGGGACATCAACAATGCCGCCGATCTGGATGATTTGATGGATGGGTTTACGGATGCTGTGCTGGCCGGACTGAGAGGGGCGTGAATAAAAAAATGGTATAATAATATCAAGTTAAAGAGGTGGGACTATGGAAAAGTGGGACAAAATCGAAAAAATTATATTTACGGGTGATAGAGAGACCGTAAACAATTTGAAGTGCCCCGAATGTGGGCATAAATTAGAAATTGAGTTTACGAAGGAGACAATGTCTTTGTCAATCACTTGTCCGGGATGTGGAAGAATGTCAAGAGCTACTGGATGTTTCTATGTCCCTAGATATTTAGAAAATCAATAAAATGAAAAGCCCCCTGCTCCGGCAACGGGCTTTTCTTATACCTGAATTTAATAGTTTTGCATAAGGCACCGGAAAACCGGCTGCCCTATTTTTATACCAAAAGGAGAGATGCACGATGAAGAATATGAAAGCTATGGCGATGACACTGGCCCTGGTGGTCGGCATTACGGAAATGGCTTTTGCCGCCGACATCCGGGAAATCGTGGGGGATCCTGGCACCGGAATCACGGACCGGAACCCCACCTGCTACCAGAGTCGGATGGTCAACGGTCACCGGATTGAATCCTACGTGGAAAATGACGTGGCCGTTACCAAACAGGATGGTGATGTGGTGATCCTGTACGAAATCGATCATGGGGAATTCGTTCCCTTTGACCAGGATTCTAACAACTGATAGCAACCCAGGCGGAAGAAGCTGCCAACAGAAAAGCCCGCTGCCGGAGCAGTGGGCTTCATAGTATTTACCTTCTTATCAGAAACAGAGGTGTTAAACGAACTCTACAATCTCTCCCGTAAAATGCTCATTGCTTTCTATTGTTTTTATCGCAACCGTTTTTGATTGTATATGAATGTCACTGTTAAGGTGGAATTCTACGGGAGAATATATCTTTCCCCGTATCTTATACCCTGTAAAATTCCGTAAAGGGATTTCACGGTCTAACCTAAGCAGACAAATCTGAGGTGTAACATGCCATTCTAAAACGACCTTATGCATACTGCTCACCTCACTAGGTATTAGACTTTTTCTGTTATTATAGCATTTTTTTACCCTATACTTTGTATTTTCCAGGAGGTGAAGCGCATGTTTCCGGAGCGAAAAGAAAACGAACAGAATTTCACCATCACCAAAGATGGGGTGGAATACAAGCTCCCGGTCCACTGGAGCCTGACGGACAGCGGCAGCTATACCTTCCGGAGCAAGCTCCAGTCCCGAGCCTTTGCCCATGGCAGTGATGCGGTGGGGATGGGAAGATTGACGGCCGGACCCTTCAGGTGGAATTTTCCATGGAGGGAGCTACCGAAGAAGATCATGACGAAGTGCTGAACGAGGCCTACACCTTCTTTGGCCAGACGGATTATTCCCTGATGGCGGGAAGACCGGACCGGGTCTACCATGTAGCCTGTTTGTCCAAGATAAAGCACAAGTTTGAGAACGGTTTCAAACAGAGGCGGAGCAACATCACAGTATCCCTGCTTTTGGCAGACCCGTTCCGCTACGAAGCCCAGGAATCCCGGGTGGTGTTCGTCTTTCCCCAGGCCACGGTGCAGGCAGAAATGGTGCTCCACAACCTGGGGAGCGTGGATACGCCTCTCACTTTCCGCTTCATTCCCCTGGACCGGATGACGAACCTTACGGTCTGGCACCAGGAAGCCAAAGAGAAGTTCACCCTGACGGATGCCCTGCTGGTGGCTCCCAAGACCTCCATTGTGAATGGCCGGGAAGGGACAGTCTGGCGGGATAAAGACAACAGCATCAATGCCTTTGCGGGCACCTTCCTCCATGCCAAACCGGGAGCCAACCTCTTTCTGTACACAGGAGGAGCGGGCACGGTGGAAATTACCTATACCAACAGGTGGTTTGTATGACGAATTTCATCTTTGGACGGGGCCTGTTCGGCCGGTGGATCTTTGCCGGTCCTACTGGGGCCGGTGAAGGAAACAGCGACCGGGGCAAGGTCCATGAGTACTATCCCGGCCAGTTCGTGGTCTATGCCTACAAAAAGGACGGGACCCGGACGGCTATTTTTGGCGGGGGCAGCGAGGCCAATGCCCTGAATGAAGTGACCTTTGAAATCACCAGCACCGGCTGTGGCCAGTGCCAGATGACCTTTTACCGGCAGCCGGATAACGCCCAGCTGGACTATATGCAGCGTATCGACATCCACCTGTACGGAGACCGGAAACCCTGGTACAGCGGGTACATCATCAGCCGGCCTATTGAAGGGACTACGGATACCAAGTTCGTGTACAAAGGCTATGGTTTCTACAACCGGCTGGAGAATGTGATGCTCTGGAAGACCTATGAGAATACGGACGTGGGAGATATTGTCCGGGACATTGCCCGCCAGGTGGAACGGCAGACCTTGCAGGTGGTCTACAACGACAGCAAGATCCAGAGCGTGGGATACCGTCCCACCAAACTGGTCTTTGACGGGGTGACGGTGAAAGAGGCCCTGAATACCCTGGCGGACTTTGCCGTGGATTACGTGTACGGAGTGGATGAATACCGGTGTCTGTACTTTCGCCGCAGAGAGACAGCAGTGAACGAACAGGCCCGTCTTACGGTAGGAAAACACATTACTTCCTACACCCCTTCCTGGGATGTGTCCAAACTGGTGAACTGGGCCCGGATCAAGGGCGGCAGTGTGGATGACCAGGGAGAACAGTGGCTCTGCATTGTGGAAGATCAGGAAAGCCAGAACAGGTATGGAGTTCACCAGGCTGTCTGGAATCTGCCGGAAGCCTACGATGCGGCCGATGCCAAACGGTGGGGGGAAAACCAGATCCGTCAGTATAAGGCCCCGTAAAATCTGCCAAAATTGGTGGGGTGCGGCTGGAATATCCCTATCCGGACGGGACCTTTAATGTCCGTCATATGTCTACGGACGGTCTGACCGAAATTCGACGGTTGGACGGAAATGCAGATACCTATCCCATCAAAAAGATTAAATATACCTTGTCCGGGTCCAACGGCATCAAGACGGAGATGGAACTAGGAGAACCTCAATTTTCTGTGGACCGGTATCTGTCGGAAATCGAACGCCGGTCCAAGGATATGGAGCAGTCCCAGTCTTCGGTCCTGAAGCAATGGAAAGGAGGAAGCTGATGGCCATCCATGATTATCGATTCAATCCCTTTGAAAATACCTTCGACATCAAAAAGATTTTTGACGAAACTCATGTAATCCCTACTAACAGTCCCTATACCATCCGGCTGGCGGAAGTTCCCCAAAAAACATCGCCCACCACACTGCAAGTGAAATATCAAAATGGGGTGCTCCTGACGGAAGTGTCGGAAGAACCGGCCCAGGGACAGTACTGGCCAGATTACCTGACTACGGAGCACGGCATTGAAGGGTGGAATACCGGGACCCTGAAGTTTTCTGCCGCAGATGCAGGAAAAACAGTACAGGTTACCTATAACGGGATGGGAACACTGACCGATGATCGGCTCATCGATCAGGTGGAAATTGCGGTTACTTCCAGCACCCAGGCGGACAAGGATGCTCGGGTGATGGGCTTGAATTCCTGGGACGTGGAGACAGGACCTACATCGGCATCGAGCCCCCTGTCCATCAAGTCCACCTACCATATCCGGAAACACCGGGGCATCCCGGCTGGAACCTACACGCTCCGGCGCATCCTCCAGGAGCTGGTGAACCGGTCCCATACGGAAGAATACTGGAAAGAGAATTCTCAATGCAACTGCAACTGTAACTGCGATTGCAGTGATGATTCGGGAGGCGGCTAAGATGCTGGTTATTGACGAAAATAAGAACATCCAGGTGTCCCAGTACGACACCTTTTCCATCCGGTTCCGCTTTACCAACTACAAACTGACCCATGCGGACAAGGTGGTTTTTGCCATCAAGAAGACTACCAATTCCTCCGAAGTGGTCTATTCGGACAATTTCTACAATCCGGGCAATAATTTTGTAGATGTGGCAGTTCCCAAGGGAGCCCTGGATTCCCTGGAGCCTGGGGCATACATTTACGATCTGGCCATTATGAACAGCGAGACGGAACGGATCCTTACCTGCTTCTTTACGAAATCTTTCATCATCAAGGGGGTGGCCCATAATGTCTGATGCGTCCAATGTAGAAGTGACGCTGACCGTCCAGAACAATAGTGAAGTGGAAATGGGGGATGTGGTGGACGGGTACGCAGCGGATCAAGCCCGGGAATACCAGGAGAAGGCAGGGGAGTATGCGGCAGATGCCCTCAACAGCAAGAATATGGCGGAAGCCTGGGCGGAAAGTGACAGTGCTCCTGCAGGGGAAGGTACCCGTTCATCTAAAGTTTGGGCAGATACAGCCAGACAATGGGCAGAAAGCATCTCGGAACCGGACGGGATTTCCGGAGCAAGGTCCTCCAAAACCTGGTCTGAAACAGCCCGGGCCTGGGCCGAAAGTGATGCAGCACCGGATGGAGTTTCCGGGGCCAAGTCTGCCAAGACCTGGGCAACGATTTCTTCCCAAAAAGCGGCCGAAGCATCCACCAATGCCAAGGCAGCGGATACCAGTGCCAAAGCTTCTGCCAGCAGTGCGGCTGCAGCCAAGATGTCTCAGGAAGGAGCCACCACCCAGGCTACCCTGGCACGGCAAAGTGCCGAAAGTGCTGGGGAGAAGCTGGCCCAGATGCAGATTGACCTGAAAGTGAAAGCAGATGTGGACAGCCCGGTCCTTACGGGAACGCCTGTGGCACCGACTCCTGACAATAATGCCCAAAGTACCCAGATTGTCAATGTGGCCTATGTGAAGCAGAAAATTGCCGAACTGGTCAATGGCTCGGATGCTTCTCTGGATACCCTGAAGGAGCTGGCGGACGCCCTGGGAAATGACCCGAACTTCGCCACTAGCATCATGGCGGCCATTGGGAAAAAGTTGGACGCTACCGCAATGGCCCAGGCGGCTTTGGCCGATGGGAAGGGAAACAACATTGCAGAGACCTATGCCACCAAGGCGGAACTGACTGGAGAAACGGCAACTCTTGCTGCCGTAGCGAAAAGTGGCAGCTATACGGATCTTTTGGATAGACCGATTATCCCGGACAAAACCAGCCAGCTTACCAACGACAGCCGGTTTGTGGCAACGGATGAAACGGGGAATGTGACCTTGACCGGTACGCTGACGGCTGCAAAAGTCTACAACGCTGTGTATAACGACTATGCAGAATTCTTTCCTCGGGGTGGCGACACCCAACGGGGCGATATCATTGCCCTGGATGAAACCACTGGGAGAGAGCAGTATGGCCGGGCAACCTCCAGCAGTCAGTGTGTGGTGGGGGTCCATACAGAAGATTTTGCTTCCATCATTGGCGGCCGGACCCTTTCTCCAGGAGATGATATTCTGAAAACCAATCTGCCCACTTATATCCCGGTAGCCCTGGCCGGCCGTGTGCCAGTCCGCATGTACGGGAAGGCCAGAAAGGGCGGTTGGGTCATCCCTTCGGAAATGCCGGGGGTTGGCCGGATGGCTCTTCCAGGGGAAAGTCTCACCCAGACTGTGGGACAGATCGTGAGGGAGGATACCGCAGAAAACGTGCGGCTGGTGAAGATCATAGTAAGGAGTGGAAGATGAAGTACGTAAGACGGAACATCAATACGGTATTCCTCATGTTGGGGAATTCCTGCAACATGAATTGTGCCTACTGTCTGCAGCATCCTTTGGTGCATAAAGCCCTGACCCGGGAAGTCAATCCGGAAATTTACGACTTCCTGGAAGAGATTTCCCAAGAGAACACCCGGCCCCTCCACTTGCAGTTCTACGGCGGGGAGCCTCTGTTGTACTTTGGCACCATCCAGGAAGTGGTGGCTGCTGTTAAGAAACGCAAATTGAACATAACCTTTGGGATCATTACCAATGGCCGGGCCCTCACGGATGAAATGGTCCGTTTTTTTAATGCCCGGAATTTTACGGTCTGTGTGTCCTGGGACGGGCCTCACGTGAGGGAAACCCGGGGATACGATGTGTTTTCCGTGCCGGAAACCCGGGAACGGATCCTGGCCCTGGGACATCTCTGTCTTTCTGCCGTCCTTTCCGCCAAAGCCTATCCCCGGGAAGTGCTTCAGGCATTCCAGAAGATTTCGGAGGAGTACAGTGTCATCCATGGGTACCAGATTACCGTGAACCTGGACGAGATCATGGATACGGGCCTTCCGAAAAAGAATCTGCTGGACATAGACTACAGCCGGGTGAAGCGGGAGATGACGGCCATGGCCCTCCAGTTCCTGGACGGCTTTGGGAAACGGGTCCCCCCGGATCGGTACACGGAAGAAGCCTACATCCGTCAGCTTTTTGGATCCCTGAAGGATTTCTACCTGACGGGAAAAGGCAAGTGGGACCGGTACACGGCGGCCTGCGGGAACGGCCTCACGGTACTGAACCTGGATCTCCAGGGCAATCTGTATCCCTGCCACAACACCTCCCGGAAGGCCGGCACCATCCATGACGGGTACTTCAGTTACTTGCAGCGGATCCTTGCTGGGGACCACACCCATGAGTATCGAAAAGAGTGCCTGTCCTGTACAGCTCTCGCCTTCTGTCAGGGCGGCTGCAAGCTGGTGGGGGACAAAGCCCGGAAGGAATCCTACTGCCGGCTCAAGCGGGCCGTTTTCACTCCGGTCCTGATAGCCATCCAGCAGTACGGGCAGAAGCTATTGGAGAAGAACCATGGCAAAGAACGGAACCATCAATAAAACCACCTTCACGGACACGACAGCCCTCACAGATACCAGTGAGCTGAAGGTGAAGGCCATCCATGTGACGGAACTCCAGACGGCCCTGGAACAGCTCAATGCCTACGGGGCCAATGTGGACAACTGCGGAAACTGCACCTTCTGCCAGTCGTGTCAGGAATGCCAGACCTGCCAGGGATGTCAGAGCCAGAAATGTCAGTCCAGTTCCTGCCAAACCTGCCAGAGCATCAGCCAGTGCAGCTCGAGGAACTGTACCTGCCAGACGAGAGGGCAATGTGACTGCAACTGCTCTGGTGGCAACTGTAACTGTTCGGATGATTCGGGAGGAGGGCCATAATGGCAAGTCAGAACGAGATTGTATGGAAGAAGGACCTGACGGACATCCAGTCGGGACTGGAGACCCTTGCCACAAAGACGAAGATCTCCATCGACCTTTCTGCAATGGACTACGGCAAGGTGAAGAAAATCAACGTAACGGCCCTGGAAACAGCCGTGAACCAGATGGAAGAAGCCTTCTCGGGAAACTGCTGCCAGGCCAACTGCTGCCAGACTTGTCAGGGGTGTCAGTCGTGCCAGACCTGCCAGGGATGCCAAAAATGCCAGACCTGTCAAGGGTGCCAAACCTGCCAGGGGTGCCAGAAATGCCAGTATTACATGACCCAGAACTGCAATTGCGACTGCAACTGCAATTGCTCGGATGACAGCTAAAGGAGGAATAACTTATGATCATTGCAAAAGGAAACGTAAGTACGGCGGAAGGGCCTGTGCCGGTAGAGAATCTAAAACCGGGAATGCTGGTGGTGGACCGGGGCCATCGGGCAAGAAACCTGCTGATGGTAGAACAGGTCCAGCTCCATCAGACACTCCATTTTGAACGGAACAAAGACCTGGTCCTGGCGGGGAATAGCATCCTTTTCACCCTTACTGGGTTGCGAAGCGCCATCTCCCTCAAAGGCGTGCGGAAGGCTATGAATGGACGAATCCAGATGCTCTTTGAAGGGAGAAAGATGCAGGAGGATGTGATGAAAATCAAAAAGGAAGAAGTCACCGGCTATCGCCTGACCATCGAGGGTGGCAAGGATGTCCTGGTCAATGGGTACGATGTAGCAGACAAGGAGGAAGGGGTATGCTGAAGATCTATTACAACGAGGAATCCAATGCTGACTACCTGATCCACCTGACTCTCCGGGGCGATTACTGCAAGGCGGAATGCACCAGCAACAGCGAAAGCCGGAAGGGAGCGGATGTGATCGAGACCATGCATCCTTACAGTTCCTACGTTCTTACAGAAGGAAACGGGACCGTGAAACTGTTCCGCCGTCCCATGGCCTCGGACTACCGGTTCCTTGACCTTAACCGGCTGGGAGTATCCATCAAGCTGGACTTTGCGTCCTGACCCAGCTTTATGGAAATACCACCATCCTCGATATCGATACGGGCATCATGGCGGAAGGCCAGCGGGATATTGTGGTGCGGATGTTCAACGGGCAGAAGGAAAACCTGACCCTTGACACGGACCAGGAATATGAACTGTTGCCCTTTAACACCAGCGACTTGATCCTGGGGGATCATCCCAGGATGAAACTCTGGGACAGCTACAGCCTTTCCGCTGGGGACCGGGAACTGATGGCCAACCGGAAAGGATACCTGATTGATGGAGATCCGGAAGAACCCTTCACCACGGAAGGTGATAAGGATTATATCGATTTTACCATCCAAAAGTACAAAGGAGATTTCTCTACGAAGGAGAAGCTAACCCGGGATATTGATGACGAAGAAGTCTTTGTAGAATCTTCTGCCGGCCTTGTGAACAACAGACGGGTAAGGCTTGTAAAGGGAACGGGCAGTTTCCGCCTGTATCCCTTTGGGTACGAAGGCCCGGTGAAGATTAAGCTGGGGAGAAAGTGGTACGAGGTGTGGAACGACTATCTGGTGTTTGTTGGAAGGCAGGGGTAATATGCAAAAAAACAAGATGGATTTGCCGACACAGGTTCAAATCACCCTTTATTTAGGTAGCCAGTGCAATCTCCACTGTGCCTACTGCCACCGGGAGGCTTCGGATGGGGAAGGGGGCATTTCAGAAGAATTTCTGGCAAAATTGAAACGGAATCCTCCTAGAGCCATCAAGTTCATGGGAGGGGAACCTCTGCTTTACATGAAGGAAATCCGGAAAGTGGTGGAAGCAGTGCCCCAGGCGAAGTTTGCGGTCAGCACCAACGGCATCGGCATCGAAAAGCACCTGGATTATTTCCGGGAGCATTACTTCCAAATCTGCATCAGCTATGATGGGGCAGAAAGGGACCTGCGGGGGTATGATCCTTTCACCGATCTATTGGATTACCCGGACCTGGCGGTTTCCACCACTCTGTACCATGGGAATACGGACCTGGGGGCCATTATGGCAAAGTTCCGGGAGAAGGAGAAAGTCATCGGACGGAACCTGTCCTTCTTCCCGCATCTCATGCATGTAACCAACGAGGAGAACCGGAAGTATGCCCTGACCTGGGAGGACTACGATTCCATCCTGGAACAGTACAAGAAGTATGTGGGACTGTACCTGTCCCGGTTTCGGAGATTCGGTATCCGGGACAAGCGGTATGAGGGCTTTACCAGACCCTGGATCGGCGGCGGGAAGCCCATTACAGCTACGGGGAGACCTACTGCAGTAACCGGAATATCCGGAAGGTGGATGCCAAAGGGCAGGCGTATCCCTGCCTGTACATCCGGAAAGAGAAACTGGGGACGGATTGGTTGAAGGACCAGCAGGATCTTTTGGATGCTCTCAATCCTGAATGTCGCCAGTGCTCTGTTTACGGTATGTGCGGCGGGGCCTGCATCGTCAGCAAGGAGCATGACCTGGAGTGCCAGTTCTACAAGGCTCTCTACACTTGGTTCTTAAAGGAAGTGAACCGGCCATGAATTCCATCTTTATCTTCCCGGAAGCCATTAAGACAAAGGACACTATAGCCCTGGAACTGGAGGAGAGTCGGCTGGTCTTTTCCTGCAACAACAAACGGGTGGCCATCAACCTGGAGGCCCTTCGGAGCGGGTCTTCCACGGTGATCCTGAAGAATCCCATCACAGGGTCCGTGTATCCCCTGTTCAACTTCCGGGAGATTCTCCAGGTGATGGATCTGGGGCCAGGAGCTGCTGCGGACTCTGAGTCTGTGCTCCTTTGTGCAGATTGACAAGTCCGGGAAGGATACCTTTATGAAGGTGTTCCTGCCCAAGGGCCAGACGGAACTCCGAAGCCACACTCATGACTTCTCCCGTTTTCCTCATGTAGCCATGGCCGACCTCCACAAACTGGACCGGGCCTTTAGCTGGAGTGTGCATCATGTGAAGGCCCGGATCCATTATGGTCGGATCGAGGGAAGCCTGGTGTTTGAACGATCTGCCTTCTGGAAGGAGCCGGTTTATGTGAGCCACGCCGGCCAGACCCAGGAGCTGACCCAAGGGGAGAACTGGTTCTCCTTTGCCTGGAGTCCTACGGAAGACGTGTACTGCGGCACCGAAAAGGACGGTACAAAGGCCGGGCTCTCCATGTTTCGGGAGATCGACGATAACAGAAAGGAGGGAAGACCATGAACTTCATTAGCTACACTTTTGTGAACGCGGTAATCAGTGCCCTGGCAGTCTTCGGGTGCTGGCTGATCCTGCGGCCACAAAAAATCGAGAACCAGGCGCTCCACAAAAGCATCGACAACAACACCAAAGCTCTGGAAGATTTGACGGGGCTCATCAACGAAATGCGGGTGGCCCAGGCAGGCATCGAGACCAATATCGACAACCTGTGGCACCGGTACAAGGACCTGAAGGGAGAAGTGGACCGCATCCACGATCACAGTAATCTGGGGAATCCGCCATGTTTGAAAAAGTAAAAGGGATACTGACTAAAGGCCTGGATGCGGTGAAAGCACGCCTGAACCAATTCCAGCAGCCCATCAAATGGATCGTCATAGGGTATCTTGTGACGGTCTTTCTTTTTGTGCTTTCCTACTATGGCTTCTGGCTGTATCTGGCGGTGACGGGGAAAATCCAGCTGCCGGACCTTCTGGCCATGGTGCGGGAACTGGTCGGGCCTGCCATGGTGGGGTTTGTCACCTTCATTGCAGGCTGCTTTGTGGATCTTGACGGGAACGGCATCCCGGACCACTTTGAAAAGGAGGAGAAGAAATGAAGATTTTTATCAATCCAGGGCATATGCCCGGTGTGGACAGCGGGGCTGTCAATGACAAATACGGCGTCACGGAAGCCGGTATCGTGAAGGAAATCGGGGCAGGAGTCCAGCAGTACCTGAACCGGGTGGGTTATAACTGCCTGCTGGTCCAGTCCGACAATCTCTGCGGGGAGTCTCCCAATTATACCAACATTTGTGCCAGTGCCAACGGGTGGCAGGCGGACCTGTTCCTGTCCATCCACTGCAATGCGGCAGCTGCAGAAGAAGCCCAGGGAACGGAAACCCTGGTGTACAGCAGTGACAGTGCAGAAGCCTGCGGTCTGGCGGAATGCATCCAGAACCAGATCGTCCAGATCCTGGGTACCGTGGACCGGGGCGTAAAGGAACGGCCGGGGCTGGCAGTGCTCAGGGAAACGGAGATGCCGGCGGTCCTTGTGGAAACGGCGTTCATCACCAACGAAGAAGATGTACAGCTTCTCATGGACCAAAAGGACGAATTTGCCCGTGCCATTGCCCGCGGGGTGACGGATTATGTGGCCCAGAAAGGATGAGGACCATGGACATGTGCGGATCAGCGATGAATTTCTTCTGGGCTATCTGTTGGGCATCCTGACCGGGGTGCTTCTCTTTACCCTGGTCATCTGAAGAAAGAGGGTGGGGATCATTGAGAAAAAGCGCCTGGTGCTTATTGCTGTGCTTGTTGTTGTCCTTTCCGCAGGTCTCCTGGGCCTCTACGTATACCATAACGGAGGAGGAACTGACCCGGTTGGAAACGAATATCACCGAGCTGCAGACCATCAACAGCAGATTACAGAAGGAATCCAGTCAGCAGAAGAAACGCATGGAGGAATTGGAAACGCAATTGACCGCAGCGCAGAGCGAATTGCAGAAAGCCATGGAACAGTCCAGTCTGCTCGGGAATCAGTTGAAAGAACTGGAGAGGACCTCGATCAAGCAGGAAGAATCCTTGCGGATTGCCAACGAATCCTTAGCCGCGTACGAGAAAGAAAACAATAGAACACAGAAACGGCTGAAGGCACAGCGGAACCTGGCCTATGGGATAGGTACGGTTCTGCTGGTGGCTTTGGTGCGGAAATGAAAAGAGCCATGGTGGGAATGTTTCCTGCCATGGCTTTTTTTGCGTTATCAGTACTTATTTCCGCCTTTCCTGTCCTGTTACTCTTAGAAACGAAATTTTTAGGAGGATACGAATCATGAAAAAAGATCAATGCCAGGAGCTGCCGCTGAGCCAGCGCTTTACGTTGACCCTGAAAGAAGCCAGTCAGTATTTCCATATTGGGGAAAAGAAACTTCGGAGAATGGCTGCCGAAGACCCTGGTTCCGGGTTTCTGCTGCATAATGGACGGAAAGTACTCATCATCCGGGAAGAATTTGAACAATTCCTTCGCCAGACTTCGTGTATTTGATAGAAGTTGACTTATTTTGTCTTCAGAGTGATGTATAGGATGCCAAAAGAAACGAAAGGGGAAAAGCAATGAAAAAACGTATGACAGGCCGGATCCGAAGAGATAAGAAAAGACGGATCCTACGGCCGGGAGAGTCTGTTCGGATTGATGGTAAGTACCAATTTAAATACATGGTGGATGGCAAACCCAAATTCTTTTACAGCTGGAAACTGGAGCCTACGGACCCATTGCCCCCAGGAAGAAAGCCTTGCCGGTCCCTTCGGGAGATGGAAGACAGCCTGGAGGTCCGCCTGGTGATCTGCCCCAATGCCAACAGCGATTCCATGACCGTCCTGGAACTGGTCCAGCGCTATCTGCTTCTCAAAAAGAGTGTGAAACCAAACACATTGACCAATTACCGGTTTGTGGTCAATGCCCTAAAGAAAGAGCCCTTTTCCCAGAAGGCTATTGGGAAGGTGAAAATGTCCGATGCCAAATTATGGTTGGTCAAGTTACAGTCAGAAGGAAAGAGCTACAGTTCCATCCACAGCATCCGGGGTGTGGTGCGGCCCGCCTTCCAAATGGCCGTAGATGATGAAATCTTGTGGAGAAATCCCTTTAACTTCGAACTGAAAGAAGTCCTGATCAACGACAGCGTAAGGCGGGAGGCTCTTTCAAAAAGAGATATGCGGATTTTTCTGGATTTCATTAAAAACGACTCCCACTACAAGAGATATTATGAAGGAATCTTCATCCTGTTCCATACGGGGTTGCGGGTATCAGAATTCTGTGGACTGACGGTGAACGATATCGACCTGGAAAAAAGGACGATCAACGTGGACAAGCAGCTCCAAAAGGGGAATGGAAAATATTACATCCTTTCTACAAAAACCAAAGCGGGGGCCAGGTTGCTGCCCATGACCGATGAGGTCTACCAATGCTTTGCGGCTATCCTGGAGCGGAGAAGACCGCCGAAGGTAGAACCCTTCATCGATGGGGTGGGGAAATTCCTTTTTTATGATGTGAATGGACATCCAACAGTAGCCTTGCACTGGGAACATTACTTCAAACTTATCGTGCGGAAACACAACAGCATCTATAAATATCAGCTTCCCAGGATTACGCCCCATGTTTGTCGCCATACATACTGCACCAATATGGCCCTTTCCGGGGTCAGTGCCAAGACTCTCCAGTACCTGATGGGGCACAGTGACATTTCCATTACCCTGAATGTGTACACCCACATCAAGTTCGATGACGCCCAGAAAGAAGTGGCACTCATCCAGGCCCGGCAGCAGAAGGAGATGGAAAACGTAAGAAAAGAACTGGAGCAGGTGGCGAGATCCAGCCCAAGGTGATCCGGTTTCCTAATAAGGCGTGAGGGAAGACACAGTCAACGGTCACTAGTCACGAGTCCACAGCCAGGTGAAGAACTTCTATCTTTCTTCACGGAAACGATGAAAATATACGTTCCAAGCCATAGCAGCCGGTTCCAGGAATATAGTCATAAATATCACCTCATTTCAGGCATGAAAAAAGCACCAGGCATTTCTGCCAGGTGCTTTTTATTTATTTTCAGTCTCGTCGTTCGCTGGTTCGTAGCGAAGCCCATGATCACCAGGATATGGGGCTGTGTGATCAATTTCTTCCCACCAGATTTTACTGGGGATTCCCTTCGGAAAAGCATCGCAATAAGGGCAGCCTCTCATATCATCCCTTGGATATACAACATAATGTTTGCAACTCATGCATTTGCACACAGGGAACATTTACAAGACCTCCTCTCTTATAAAGAACTCTATTACTTTGTCCGCATATTTGCAAGTCATTCCACAATTTTTGGCTGCTATTGCATCTGCTACAAATTGCGGACCTGTATGCCCTGGGAGCAGGGATTTTCCCCAAAGACCAGGCTCCAGTAAATCCGGCCCACTCCCATTGCCTGTGCCATTATGCTCCGGTGTACGCCAGCGAGCTGAAAGGCAAAAAGCGGTCCGACAACGTGGAAGGCCGTGACAATGCCTGGCTGAAACGGCAGCCGCTGCACATCCGTCAGGCCATCCTGGGGGTGAAGGGAGAACAGGAATGGAAAGCCGGAAGAGCCGGGTGGATGGAGAAGACAAGGAATTTAAATATCTCTACAGTGGGGTATTATGGACTAAAGAGCCGCTTACGTAAGTTCGTAAATGGAATATTTGGGAAAGAGTCTACAACTATAACGTATGAAGTTTTACCTAAAATTGATGGTAACCCGGGAATTGAAGAAAATACAAAAAATACAAATCCCAATTTTTATTCAAAAAAGAAAGGTTCTGAATATTATAGAGACAATTGTCAGAAGTGCGTACCTGCTTTTGAATTGAGAATGAGGGGTATGATGTTCAGGCAAAATGGTATGATCATGATAACTGGAACAGCAATGAAGACTGGTTGGAACACCATCGTTTAGTGCATTTATTGATGCAAAAGTCGAAACGGTTCCACTAGGGATGAATGCTTATGATGTTATATTAAAGGCATATGGTATAGGCTCCCGCATAGAAATCTCCAATTATAGGAAAATGAGAGATTACGGGCATGTTATCGTCGGATATAATGATATGGGAAAGCCTCGTTTTATTGACGTACAAGAAGGAACTACATTTGCTTAAGAGAAAATGCATGATATAATAAACGTGAGCTATGCAAGAATTGATAATCTCAGGATTAATGAATTGTTTTTGGCGGATGTTTGTGAGTGGAGGCTAAAAAGATGATTACGTTGTCTGAAGCTTTGAAAATCGCAGAACGTCATGAACACGCTAAAATGTATAAGTATAGTGAGTCAGAGGAAGAGTATGTTTTTTCCTCAGCTGAACCGGGAGAAATCCGTTATGGATATAAACCTACCGTAGTTTCCAAAATAAATGGAAATGCTCACATGTACAATAGAAGCGAACAAGATCCTTGGCCTTATGGAAATTTAAAACCAATCAAATAAAATCTAAGCCCCCTGCCCCGGCAGCGGGCTTTTCTTTTGCCTGAAAAGGAGGGAACATGAATGCCATAGCTCTGGGTTTTTCCAGAGAGGTCTGGTTGGGTGTGCGGCTTTTCTGCTATAATAGCAGAGAAAAATTCACCCCAGAAAAATTTCGGTAGTAGGAAAAACCCGTTTTACTACCATTTTTACTACTACAATGGGGAAAGTTGTGCCGTTTTTTGCAAAATTATGTCCTTTTCTCCGTGAACAGGTGAAACGGGCAAACCCGCATTAACTCGGCATATTTCGGCATAGAAGGGAGTTTCGTGTCCATGATCAAAATACTATTTATCTGCCACGGCAATATCTGCCGGTCGCCTATGGCGGAGTTTGTGTTCCGGCAAATGGCAGGACAAGAAGGTCTGGCGAATCAGTTCGATGTGTATTCGGCGGCTACGACAGATGAAGAGATATGGAACGGCTGTGGCAATCCCGTCTATCCGCCGGTGGAACGGCTGCTCCGGGCCCACGGTATGGATCCCAGTGAGAAGCGGGCGGCGTTGCTGACGGCTGGTGATTATGATGTTTATGATTATTTCATCGGCATGGATGACGAGAACCTGCGGGACATGAAACGCATCTTCACGGCGACCCGGACCAGAAGTGCAGCCTCCTCATGGATTATACGGCCAATCCCCGTCCCGTAGCCGACCCGTGGTATACGCGGGATTTCCAGCAGACCTGGGACGATGTCCAGGAAGGCTGCCGGGGACTGCTGGATGTGCTGAGAGGTGACGAAGATGGCCATTGATTTGAATTCGATTTTATCTTTATTGCAAGATGACGGGACGCCAGAACATTGGGCTCGGCAGTTGCCGGTCATGGGCGACCATATCCGCGTGCGTCGGCTGGGCGGCTTATATTACCATCATGGCATCTACGTCAGTGACGACGAAGTCATTGCTTTTGCCGGCGATGACGACTACAATCCCATCGACTGGTGGGATACAGAAATCCGGGCAACGTCATTCGAGGAATTCCGCCAGGGCGGCGACGTGGAAGTACGCAGTATACGCCGGAGGAACAGGTCCAACTCTGCTCTGTGCCGGAAACGATTGCCTTTGCCCGGGCTTGTCTGGGCAATAAGAAATACGATTTGCTCTTCCACAACTGTGAACACTTTGCCAACGCCTGCAAACTCGGCGTCTATCGCAGCCATCAGACGGAAGATATCCTCTTTGGCAAGGCCATTCCCAAGGCTTTGGAATGTCTCGGCGACGAGGCTCAGCGGGACCGATGGCTCCAGGATGCCTGGCATGATTTGACGGCCCAGGTTTTGGATAAATTGCGACGGGACCTGGAAGGGAAAGGCAGGGAGACCTGAAATGGACGAACAGGAATGGGAACATATATTACAGATTAAGACAGCCGGCCGCGACGATAGTCATTCTGACGGTGAGCATCATCCTTATGAACCGACAGACTACGCCGTCCTCGAACGGCTGGCTAACAGCGGCTATATCGGCAAGAAGGACACCCTCGTCGATTACGGCAGCGGCAAAGGGCGGGTCAGTTTCTTTTTGGCCTATCAGACGCGCTGCCAGGCTATCGGCGTCGAGTATGACCGGCGGTTGTGGATAAAGGCCATGACCAATGGACAGACGGCAGCGTCGCGGCGGCGCGTGACTTTCGTCCTGGCCGATGCGTGGAGTATGAAATCCCGCCGCAAGAACTGCTTCTTTTTCTTCAATCCCTTTGCCCTGCACACGCTGAAGCGGGTCTTAGGGAAGCTCTTCGATGCCCATTACCAGGCGCCACGGCCGATGCGCCTCTTTTTTTATTATTCTTATGAGGAAACGGAAGCTTTCTTGACACATCATCCAAACCTCGTCGTCGAAGACGTCATCGATTGCCGCGATTTATTTGATGGAGACGACAATCGGGAAAAATCCTGGTCCTGCGGCTGCGTGACTGATTATCGGCAACTTATCTTTGGGTTTTCCCAGAG
>ENA-OQBT01000048-OQBT01000048.1-human-gut-metagenome-genome-assembly--contig:-NODE-48-length-71055-cov-5.397347_pt1 | contig 71055 bp, 114 predicted proteins | sample MGYA00242749_ERZ504557 | MGnify/ENA primary metagenome ERZ504557 (study PRJEB26092, sample SAMD00036243) | human gut metagenome | host: Homo sapiens | study: EMG produced TPA metagenomics assembly of...
GGGCAAGCCTCCCCTTATAGGGGAGGTGGCCGTCAGGCCGGAGAGGTTGCAGTTCACTAATATCTATCGATGATAAAAAGCAATCTCTCCGTCAGCTGGCGCTGACAGCTCTCCTATGAGGAGAGCCGTGGGGAAAGCCTCCCCTCATAGAGGAGGTGGCCGTCAGGCCGGAGGGGTTGCAGTTCAATATATTTTACAAGGAGGTTCTATGAAAACGCTTCCCTATTCTAAAGAAAATATATCATTTGCCCGTTCATTAAGGAAAAATATGACCAAAGAAGAACGTCACTTATGGTATGATTTTTTACGGACGTATCCAGTGAAATTTTATAAACAACGACGAATTGGTGATTATATTGCCGATTTCTATTGCAAAGAAGCAGGGCTCATCATTGAATTAGATGGTGGGCAACACTACGATGAAGCCGGTATGGAGTCAGATCAAGAACGGACAGCCGTATTAGAATCCTATGGATTGACGGTCATCCGTTTTACCAATTTAGATATCCATAAAAATTTTAGAGGAGTTTGCCAAACTATTCATCAATACGTCAATGAGCATAAAGGATGTTCCTGGTGATAAAAAAGACAACCTCTCAGTCAACTGGCGCTGACAGCTCTCCTATGAGGAGAGCCATGGGGCAAGCTCCCCTCATAGGAGGTGGCCGTCAGGCCGGAGAGGTTGCGGTTTACCAATATCTATCGATGATAAAAAGCAACCTCGCGGTCAGCTGGCGCTGACAGCTCTCCTATGAGGAGAGCCATGGGACAAGTCTCCCTTATAGGGGAGGTGGCCGCCAGGCCGGAGAGGTTGTCTTTCAAATCCTCCATTTTTTATGATACAATAAAAGAAAAAAGCAGGTGATAGTGTGAAGAGAATATGGCTCATCCGTCATGGCGAAAGTATTGCCAATGCCGGCGAAGCGACGCAGGATCATCGCAATATTCCCTTGTCGGAACTAGGCCTCAAGCAGGCCCAGTCGCTGGCCTTACAGATTCCCCGGCGGCCGGACCTGATTGTCACGTCGCCCTATCTTCGGGCGCAGCAGACGGCGATGTGTACGATCGGGCGGTTTCCCGATACGGTGACGGGAATTTGGGATTGCGTCCATGAATTTGTGTATTTAGCACCGGCGACGTGTGTCGGGACGACGTCGCAGCAGCGGCGGCCGCGGGTCATCAATTATTGGCGCAAACTCGACCCGGATTACATCGACGGCGAAGGTGCCGAAAGCTATCGCCAGCTCATCGGGCGCATCGAACGGACTTTGTCGTTGTTGCAGCGGCGGCCAGAGCAATTCATCCTGGTCTTTACGCACGCCCAGTTTATCCGCAACCTGCTCTTGGTCTATGAAAATCCTGGCAGGCCGGTAGAAGAATACATGGCTGCTTTTCGCCGCAGCCGCCCGGTCCATAACGGGCAGATTGTGGAAATTACGATGTAAAGGAAGGGGATTTATTATGGAATTACAATACGGACCGAATAAAATCTGGATGGAAAATGAAGCGGGAACGGTCGTGGCTGAAGTGGATTTCGTCGAACGAAACGACGGCAATTACGACATCGTCCATACCTTCGTCGACGACAGCCTGCGCGGACAAGGGGCTGCGGGCAAACTCGTCAAGGCCGTAGCCGACGAAATCCGGCGGCGCCATAAAAAAACGACCACCAGCTGCTCCTACGCTGATGCCTGGTTCCGCCGCCATAAAGACGAACAGGATTTACTTGGCTAATCAGGACGAAAATCCACTTGATTTATCTAAATGCGGGCAGGATACTCCGACCTCTTAGGTCGAAGAGGAATGCCCGCCTCATCTCACTTTCTTATTAACTGGAATTTCAGCAAAAAACCATATTACGATATTTTTGATGAAGTAATATGCACTTTAGAAAGGCAGGTGAGAATATATCCGACCTAACCAAAACGATAAAACTTCGCATACATGTTACTCCTGAACAGGAAGTATTGCTCCGTCAAATGACGGAACAATACCGTCAGGCTTGCAACTTCGTGTCTCAATACATCTTCGACAATCAGTTTGACTTGACTTACCAAAGCCTCAACAAGAAACTGTATAGTGACCTTCGTGGCTTGTTCGGCTTGAAGTCTCAATTAGCCCAGTCTTCTATCAAGACGACGATTGCCAGATACAAGACAGTAAAACAACAGCTCTTCCAAAATCCTTATAGATATAAGGATGAGGATGGCCGCTGGCAACGCATCCCTAAGACTTTGGAATGGCTCTGGAACTCCGTATTCTTTCGCCGGCCGCAGGCTGACTTAGTCCGCAACCGGGACTACAGCTTCGTTGATGACGGGCAAGTCCTGTCCATCAATACACTCGGAAAAAGAACCAAATGTACCTTCGAAGGCGAACATTTCGCTGGATACCTTAATGTTTCCTATCAACTCGGTACTGCCAAACTGGTCGAACTGAAAGGGAGATGGTATCTGCATATCCCTGTTACCAAGGCGGTCGAAGATTTCCAGAAGGAGTGCGTCCGCCATGTCGTCGGCATCGACCGTGGACTTCGTTTCCTTGCAGTCAGCTATGACGAACAAGGCAAGACGAAGTTCGTTTCTGGTAAAAAGATTGCCACCAAACGCCATAAATTCCAAGAAGTACGGAAACAGCTTCAGGCCAAAGGACAAAATCAGTGAAGCGCAAACTCAGAGCCATTTCTGGGCGAGAGAACCGTTGGATGTCTGATGTGAATCATCAGATTTCTAAGACACTCGTACAGAAATACGGCAAGGATACGCTTTTCGTGCTCGGGGACCTTGCTGGCGTCAGCTTCGAGGAAAGCAATCTTTCCAGAACCGCGAAACAGAACTACGATTTGCGGAGCTGGAGTTTTTACCAGTTGGAGCAGTTCTTGACATACAAGGCTCACGAGAACCGTTCGGAAGTCCTGAAAGTGTCTGCGAAGTACACCTCCCAGCGTTGCCCGAAATGCGGTATTATCCGCAAGGCGAACCGCGACCACCATAAGCACCTGTATAGTTGTCAGTGCGGATACAAATCCAACGACGACCGTATTGGAGCTATGAATATCCAGCTTCTCGGGACTATGTGGATTTCTGGGGACACCCATCCTCGATATGAACGAGTAACAACTACCTTGGAGTAAACTCCTTCTCATAAATTTCAGTGTATCAGATTCACTATCAGGCTTCAAGGGGATGATCTTACAGCGGATTTAAATGTCGGCTTATGACTAACGATATAGTTATACTGGGTTGTAGTTTGTAGAAGAGGGCTTTAAATTAAAAAACTTTCACTAAAAACTACAAACTGCAAACTTAATACTCAAAAAGGCGCTGTCTTCATGCGACAGCGCCTTTTTTCTTACTGAAGAACTTTCACCCGTTCTTCGATGGGGACTTTTACGATAGGTTTTGGAGGTTCTGTGGGATGGCCGAAGGGTATCTGAGCGATGAGCTGCCATTCTTTGGGGACGCCAGTCAGTTTCTTGACTTCGTCGTCGATGAGGGGGTTGTAGTGCTGGAGGTTGACGCCGAGTCCCAAATCGGTCAGGGCGGTCCAGACGGCGAACTGCATCATGCCGTTGGCCTGCTGGGCCAGATGGGGAAGTTCTTGGCGTAGAGCGGGAACTGAGCGGCCATGTTGTCGACGATGGGCGTATCGTCGAAGTAGAGGACCGTGCCATAGGCTGCGGCGAAGGAGGTGATTTTGGCTTCCGTTGTAGCGAAATTGGCTGGCGGGACAATCTTGCGGAGTGTATCCATGGTGATTTTCCAGATGCATCGTGCGTTTCGCCAAAGGCGATGACGACTTTGCCGGATTGCATGTTAAAAGCCGACGGTACTTCGCGGATGACATCCTGTATGGTCTGGACGATCGTTTCCTGAGGAATCGTGACGTCTTTGCTGAGGGTGTAGTTCGTGCGCCGGTTGCTGACGGCTGTGATGAAATGGGTCATGAGAGCACCTCCTGAATTTATCTGCAAATTATTAATTGATATTAATTATTATTTATTATTTAAAGTATAGCATAGTGAAGAAAACAAGTCAAGAATCATATTTCCCTTGACAATGAGGCTTTTTTCATGATACCATTTATACATTGCGTAAGCAAAATTTAATTTCTTGAATTACTAATATGAGGTGATGTAGAAAATGGCAACGAGGAGAGACCCGCGTTTTAAGGAATGTCGCCGGTTCGGAGTTAATGTGTACGGACACCCTAAGGCATTAAAACGCGTACGTAAAGATCAGCGTCAGAAAAAAATGTCTGAATATGGCACACAGTTATTGGAAAAACAGAAACTTCGCGCATACTACAATTTGCTCGAACGTCAGTTTGTCCGTTATTATGATAAAGCCAAAAAGATGGAAGGCGTTACTGGCCAGAACATGCTGAAATTGCTGGAATGCCGTTTGGATAACCTGGTATATCGTATCGGTTTTGCAAACTCCATCCGCCAGGCACGTCAGATGGTCAACCACGGCCACATCCTGGTCAATGGCAAACGCTGCGACATCCCGTCGGCACACGTTAAAGTTGGTTCCGTTATCGCTTTGAAAGAAGCTTCCCGCTCCAACGAAATGTACAAAAAATCTTTCCAGGAATTGAAGACTTTCGATGTACCGTACATTGAAAAGAACTTCGACGGCTTCGAAGGCACACTGACCCGTATGCCCGAACGCGACGAAATTCCGGTAGAAATCAACGAAACACTGATCGTCGAATTGTACTCCAAATAAGAGCTGTTTGATGATAACAAAAGAGGCTGTCGCATTAAGACAGCCTCTTTTTGAGTATCAAGTTTGTAGTTTTTAGTTTGCAGCAAATGGTAAAAAAATTAAAACCAGCTTCTACAAACTACAAACTTCGTACTACAAACTATAAAGTAAAAGGGACTATCGCATGATGATACAAACCTTCATGCGATAGTCCTTTTTTGATGTTAAAGGCAATCTCTCGGACCGCCTTCGGCGGCCAGCTCCCCTATAATGGGAGCCTTTCGTCAAACATTCATGCCACGAGTCACGAACTACGAGCCACGAGCCACGAGCCACAAAACTACCGGCTTTCGGAGAAGTCCAGGCCTTTGTCGGTGGCGTAATAGGTGCCGGGCTTTTCGCCGGCTTCTATGTAGCTTTCTGCATCAAGTCGTCGATGAGGGTCAGGTCCGGCTTTTCTGGGGCAAACATTTCTTCCGGTGTCCCTTCTTCGCGTTCGACAGCTGCGATGAGGGCGGCTTCTTTGTCGTCTGTCGTCGGCGCTTCTTTTATATAGGCCAAATCTGGCAGGAACATGGGGTATTCTTTATGGGCTGTGAGGAAGAAGCGGCCGATGGCGATGGCCTGGCTCAAGAGGTTGCCTTCTTCCGTTTCGATGTCCATTTCATCGCAGATGACGTCGAGCTGGTTCGACGGGAAGTGATAGAGCTTCTTGGCGACTTCCAGCGTATCGGCATAGCGGAACGCCGGGGCATCGATGCCGTAGATGTGCAGGGCGTGGGTCAGGCAGCCCATGACGAACGGCGCGTTGTGGGCGACCAGGGTCTGTCCTTCGATGAGGTTTTTCAGGCCGGCCTGCCAATATTCGCCGAACTCATCGGCCTTCGAGAGTTCATCCCAGTGGTAGCGGTCTTTCACGGCGGACAAGTTATTTTCTGGCGGACGGACGTAGAAATAGCGGGTATCCTTCAGTTCGCCGTGGTCAAATTCAGCCAGGGCCAGGAGACAGATGGAATAAGGCTGCTCATTGGCCAGTTCCAGGGCGACGGCTGTGAAGTGCTGCGGGAAGCGGCGCAGTTTCCCCTTTTCTTCGATAGGGTATTTATAATAGCCATCGTCGGGCTTGATGTCGTACTGGTGCAGGTTTTCGACCTTGACATGTTCCTTCTTGGCCAGTTCTTCTTGAACTTTGGCTTTGCGCGCCGTTTGCGCAGGGCCGACGTGAGGGAGTAGAGGACGGCGGCGATGAAGACGAGGGTGACGATCGTCGTGATGATGTGGATCAGGGAATCCATGAAATATCAAATCCTTTTCAATAATTTTGAGAGCCTATTCTTGGAAAAAGTTCATGTCGTAACAGGTACGGAAGGCGCGGTTAGCGGCATGGCCGTTGACTGACAGGCGGTCTGTCGTCTTGACTTCCGGATTGGGCAGGGCCGAAGTGGACAGGACATTGCCCTGCAAGTCATAACTGACGTCGCCGAGGGTCTGGGTCTTTACGGTCTGGGCTTTAAAATTGTAGAAGAAATTGTTATCATAACCTTGGACCGTATTGTTGGCATAATCATAGGTCACGACAGTAGCCCGGATGATATAGTACGGCGGATCGTAGCGGACGGACTGAATGGTGTTCATGTCGATATACGATTCGGTCGTGTCGTTGTGACCGACTTGGACGAAGCGGGGATTATCGTCGAGAAAGGTAGCCGATGCCATAAAGCTGAACAGGCAGGCGAAGGTAACGGCCAGGGTTGCGATTTTTTTTAACATAAGATTACTTCCTTTCTGGCTGCCTTGTTTACAAGAGGGGCAGCCGTAGTTTATATTTATATTATATAAGAATTGCCAGACATTACAAGAACATATATTTTTCAAGTAGGACTTTTGCCCTTTCAGGTCGAATAGTATAATTATAAGAGGTGATCATATTGGATGTGATATATATTGGTCTGCCATTTTTCTTTTGGCAGGAAGACGAGTCGGAGCACGGCTCGATGTTCACGTGACGGAAGGTTTTCAGAAACTGGATTTCCACGTGTATCCCCTCAATGCCGGCGACGATGCGGAGGAAATCTGTTCCGCCTATAATTGGCATACGTCTTTTGTCGATGAAGAGGCCGATATGGCCCCGTCAGAAGAATTTATTTCAGAGCACGTCTTGTGGGACGACTTCCGCCTGCTGTACATTTCGGCAGCGGCGGCTACTTCCGACGATGAGTACACGCAGTTCGTCTGCCATACGGCAGAACAGGCTAAAGAGAGCGGCCTCGTCGTCGCAGCCGAAGTCGTGGACTGCGATTTCGATGAAGATGACCCATACCCCTGGCGGGATAAGGCGACGGTCCTCTGGTCCCGCAGCGAGGTCCTGCCATCAGGCGGCCCGGCCTGTGCCGTGCGCCTGGCCCTGGGGGACGGCATCACCGTTGCCAGTCAGGACGGGGAACGGTCCTATGAGGTTCAGGTCGTCAGTGAATGTTTCATCCCTGCGTTCTTACAAGGATTGCTGGAAGGGCGCGATCCCTTTTCTATCATAGAATCTTATGTGTCTTAAGTTAGGAGGTTATTCATCTTGAATAGTAAAAAAATGGAAGAACATCCCTTGCGGGCGGCGATTCTCACGATCAGCAACAGCCGCAGCTTTTCCGACGATACGAACGGCCTGCTCATTCAGTCGGCTTTGGCCAACTACGGCCATCAGGTCGTCGACTATCAGATTGTCAAAGACGACAAGGCCGAAATCGAACGCCATCTCCATGAATGGGTCTGCAGCGTCGACCTGGTCATCACCAGCGGCGGTACGGGCCTGGCCAAGCGCGACGTGACCATCGAAACGGTGGAACCCCTGTTCGATAAGAAAATTCCGGCCTTCCAGTCGATGATGACGTATTTTGCCTATCGCCGGGCCTGCGGTGTCCAGGCCATGGCCTACCGGACGACGGCTGGCATCATCACCAGTGCCAGGTCTACTGCCTGCCGGGATTGCCGAGCCTCATCAAGATCGGTATGGAAAAAGTCATTTTGCCGGAAGTCTTTCATTTGTATTCGGAAATCAAGAAGTAAATGGAAACATCTAACATCATCCTTGTCACCGGCGGGGCGCGGAGTGGTAAAAGCGCCTTTGCCGAACGCTATGCTGCCGCCCTTCCCGGGCGGCATGCTTATGTGGCGACAGCCCGCATCTTCGATGAAGAAATGGCCCGGCGCATCGCCGCCCACCGCCGGCGCCGGCCGTCATCGTGGCAGACCTGGGAAATCCCGGAAGACCTGCCGGGGACGATGGAACGGTTGTGCCGGTCGTCAGATGTGGTCCTCGTCGACTGCCTGACTCTTTATTTTTCTAATTATCTCTTTGCTCACGACGGTGAAGCCGATGAAGTCCTCATCGACGGGGCCCTGGCTGAACTGAAAACTGTCATGGCCGCCTTTCGCCAGGCTGGCGTGACGGCTATCTTCGTCACCAACGAGCTGGGCTGCGGCATCGTTCCCATGGAGCATGTGAGCCGTTTGTACCGCGACCTCATCGGCAAGATTAATCAGGCTGCGGCAGCCGAAGCCGATGAAGTCTATTTGTCTGTCTGCGGGATTACGACGGAGCTGAAACAGCGGGCTGTCCGTCTGCCGGAGGTGAAACGATGAAAGCTTTTCTCATTGCCTTGCAGTTCTTATCGCGTATCCACCTGGCCTCGCAGAGCGTCTGGCGCGATGAGGACTTTGGCCGGTCTGTCTTGTTCTTTCCCGTCGTCGGCTTGATCATCGGCTTACTCCTGGCGGCGCTCTACGGAGCGTCGTCTTTCCTTTTCGACGCTTTTGGCCGGTCGGCCCTGGTCGTCGCCTTCTGGTTCTACCTGACCGGCGGACTCCACGCCGATGGCTATATGGATACGGCGGACGGCCTCTTTTCCGGCCGCAGCCGCGAACGGATGCTGGAAATCCTCAAGGACAGCCGCGTCGGCGCCGGCGGCGTAACGGCCTTCGTCTTCCTGGTCCTCCTGAAAGTGGCTTTCCTCAGCCAGCTGACGCCAGACGCAGCCCTGCCGGCCCTCGTCGGCATCCCGGCAGCAGCCCGCTTCGGGACGCTGATCAGCATCTTCCAGTTTCCCTATGCCCGACAGCAAGGCTGGGGAAGGCTTTCGTCACCTATGCGCCAGCCCATACCGTAGCGAAAGCTTTCGTACTGGCCCTGGTGCCGGCTTTCCTTTGCGGGCCTTTTTACCTGGGCCTGTTAGGGGCGGCCATGCTGTTGTCCTTGTGGGCTAATTTCCATATTAGCCGCAAACTGGGCGGCGTGACGGGCGATACGTATGGTGCCGTCCTCGAAGGCAGCGAAATGGCCCTGCTCCTGGTGACGGCTGTCGGTAGCAGGCTGGCCGATTTCTTGCTATAATGAAAGGGCACGAAGTTGAATCACTTATAGGAAAATACACGGAGGAACACGATGATAAAATTATATTTAGCACGTCATGGCGAAACAGCAGGTAATGTCCAGCAGTGGTACCAGGGGTCGACTGATGTACCCCTCAATGAACATGGACTGGAACAGGCGAAATGCCTGGGAGAATTTTTCCGCCATGTCCATCTCGACGCCGTCTACAGCAGCACGCTCCAGCGCGCCAGGACGACGGCCGAATGTGTAGCCGCGCCGCACCATTGGACGTCATCGCTTATGACGAACTGAAGGAAGCTGATTTCGGCGTCTGGGAAGGCCATACATACCAGGAAATCACGACCCAGTGGCCCGGTGAACTGGAAGCGGTCTATGCTTCGGACGGGACCTTGCCGGCCCGGGGCGGTGAATCGTTCTGCCAGGTCCGCGACCGGACACTGAAGAAGACACGGGAAATCTTGTCGCATCACAAAGATGGCGACAGCGTCTTCATGGTATCCCACGGGGCGGCGATCCGCTGCCTGCTCTTTGGCCTGCTGGGCCTCGATATGAAGCGTATCTGGTGCTTCCAGCAGTTCAACACGGCTTTTAACATCATCGAATATTATGGCGACCGCAATGTCATGACCCTCATGAACTGCACGCAGCATCTGGAAGGCCTGACGGGGTATCAGCCAGTGGGACAAGATGCCGTCGCTCTAAGGAGGTATTATGGCAAAGACTATGCGCCTCGATAAGCTCCTGGGCCATACGGGCTGGGGGACGCGGCGGGAACTGAAGGAATTGTGCAAAGGCGGCCATGTGACTATGAATGGTACCGTCTGCCTCGACAGCAGCCAGAAAGTCGACCCGGCAGCTGATGTGATTGCCGTCGACGGTCAAATCGTGGGCTACGAAGAACATATCTATCTCATGCTCTATAAGCCGGCCGGCGTCGTATCGGCGACGGAAGACAACGTGTCGCCGACGGTCATCGGCCTCTTGCCGCGCCAGTATCAGGCGCCGGCCTGTTCCCGGTCGGCCGCCTCGATAAGGATACGACAGGCCTCCTGCTCATCACCAACGACGGGACCTGGGCCCATGGCATTACGTCGCCCAAGAAGCACATGGACAAGATATACGATGCCGTCGTCGAAGGCGATATCCCACCTGATATGGGCCAGCGCTTTGCCGATGGCATCGTCCTTGACGATGGCCTGCACTGCCTGCCGGCCAAGGCCGTCCAGACCGGCCCCCAGTCCCTTACGGTCGTTGTCCAGGAAGGAAAGTTCCATCAGGTCAAGCGCATGTGTGCTGCCGTCGGCCTGAAGGTCGTCCAGCTGCACCGCCGCTCCGTCGGCAGCGTCGTCCTCGATGAAGGTTTGGAGCCGGGCCAGTTCCGCCCGCTGACCGATGAGGAGCGGGAAGCCTTGAAAGGACGGGGCCGGTGATTTGCAATTCCACCTTTTCAGCAGGCGGAAAATATGGTATTATAAAATATGATTGAATTAATATAGGGTGATACTATGATAGAACAACGAATTGCCCGCCTGCGCGCTTTCCTGCAAGAACACGATGCAGACGGCGTCATTATCGTCCAGCCGGAAAATCTGCGTTATTTCAGTGCCTTTACAGGCGGTGAAGGCGCACTGGTCATTGGTCTGGATCAGGCTGTATTGTGGACTGATTCCCGTTATACGGAACAGGCTGCCAACCAGTCCGGAACCTGGTACGATATCAAAAACCACCACAATGCCTTATCGTCATCCATCCGCTCGTCCTTGAACGACATGGAAATCGGCGTGGCAGGTTATGAAGAAAATTTCCTGACTCATTTCATGTACGAAAATATTTCCGATGGAGCTTTATGCGGCTTCCTGCCCTGTGATTTGACCAGTCTGCGGGCTGTGAAGGAACCGTATGAGCTGAAGGCGACGCGCAAGGCCAGCAATATTGCCGACCGGGCCTTTGCCGATTTATTGCCGTACATCAAGCCTGGCGTCACGGAAAAGGAACTGGCTGCCGCCTGGAAAGCAATATGCTGCTTCTCGGGTCGGAAGAAAAGTCCTTTACGACTATCGTCGCCTCAGGTAGGCGTTCGGCCATGCCTCACGGTACGGCCAGCCCGAAAGTCATCGAAGCTGGTGATTTTGTTACCTTCGATTTCGGTGCCGTCTGGGAAGGCTACCATTCGGACATCACCCGGACTGTCGTCGTCGGCAAGGCGTCGCAGGCCCAGAAGGATTTCTATAATCTCATCCTGGAAGGCAGAAGCTGGGCGTATCCCTCGTCAAGGCCGGCGTTTCCCGCCGCGAAGTCGATTTTGCCGTGCGCAATTACTTCGCCCGCTATCACGTCAGCCAGTATTTCACTCATTCCCTGGGCCACGGTACGGGCCTGGAAATCCATGAACAACCGGTCCTGTCGCCGAAATCGACAGGCGTACTCGAAGAGAATATGATAGTCACGGTAGAACCGGGACTGTACATAGAAGGCAAGTTCGGCGTCCGCATTGAGGATTCCGTTGCCGTTACAGCCAACGGCTGTGAAATTTTAACCAAAACACCCAAAGAATTGATGGAGCTGTTATAGGAGGAGTTTACACATGATTACAAGTAATGATTTCAGACCAGGCGTAACTATCGAAATCGACGGCCAGGTATGGCAGGTCGTTGAATTCCAGCACGTAAAACCGGGCAAGGGCGCTGCTTTCGTCCGCGCTAAGATCAAGAACCTCGAAACGGGCGCTGTTGTCGAACGTACCTGGAATGCTGGCGAAAAAGTACAGGACGGCCACGTTGACCGCCGCCAGATGCAGTACCTCTATGAAAATGAAGGCATGTACTGTTTCATGGATAACGAAACATACGAACAGATTGAATTGAACAAAGACAACCTCGGCGACGCTGTTCATTTCCTCAAAGAAGAAATGAACGTTTCCGTCATGATGTTCAAAGGCAAAGTCATCGGCATCGATCTCCCGGCTGCTGTTGAACTGAAAGTCGTTGAAACCGATCCGGGTGTCCGCGGTGATACAGCGACAGGCGGCAGCAAACCGGCCAAACTGGAAACGGGCTATGTCGTCAAAGTACCGCTCTTTATCAATGAAGGCGAAGTTCTCCAGATCGACACGAGAACCGGCCAGTATATCGGCAGAGCATAAGGTATCCAAGGGGCTTCGCACGTGCGACAGCCCCTTTTGTGGACTAAAGGGGTGATTCCCATGGAAACAACTGAAGTGAATGAATGGGGAAGTATCCATATTTCCCAGCGCGTCATTGCATCCATTGCGGCCCTGACCGCGGCCAAAGCGGCTTATGTCGCCGACTTGGGAATGAATATTGCCGAAGCGGCGGCCGAGAAATTAGGACGTACTGCCGGGGCGCGGCGTCGATGTCACCATCGAGGGCCAGCGCATCGAGCTGACGGTCCGCCTGGTCATCCGCTATGGCTGCCGTATTCCCGACGTAGCCTGGAAGTGCAGAAGTCCGTCAAGGATGCCGTCGAAAAGGCGACGGCCTGCACGGTTACGGCGGTCCACATCATTGTACAGCAGTTGGTTTTCGAGGAGGATCGTCACGATGGATGAAGAACAGGATTTTGCCTATGCCGTCAGTGAAAAGGCCCTGCGCCATATCGCCGAGACGGCCGGCCGCGAGGTACCGGGCGTCGTCGCCATCCGCAGCCGCAGCGTATCGGTCGCAGGCGGTATCGTCCGTGTCCATCTGGCTGTCCGTGCCCGTTATGGCGGAGATTTGCACCATCTGGCCTTAGCTGTCCAGCAGCGGGCAGCCGCTGTGATTGAAGAGATGGCTGAACCGGAGGGACTCGATATTTCCGTCACCATTGAAGACCTGGCCTTTCCGCCAGCTGAATAAGTTATGAACACAGGAGGAAACTCGTGAGCAGACATAAAGCGCGCCAGCAGGCGCTCGAACTTTTATATTCCCGTGAATTTCACGGAGAAAACGATATCCAGTACAGCGAACAGGAAATCCTGGAAAACGATTACGTCACGACCGATACCTTGACCGAAGACGGTCCGGAACTGAGTGACCAGGAACGCGATGCCTATTGCACGTATCTCGTCGAAACGACGACGGAACACCGCGATGAACTGGATGACATCATCCGCTCCTTTGCCAAGGGCTGGGACATCGAACGGATGAACCGCACGGACCGCAACATCCTGCGCCTGGCCTTGTGCGAACTCGTGTACCCGAAAGAAACGCTGGCACCGTCCATCGTCCTCAACGAAGCCGTCATCCTGGCCAAGGAATTTAGCGGCGATAAATCGGCACGGTTCGTCAATGGCATCTTGGGTGCCTATGTAAGGTCGAAGGCCTGATGGACGTCTTTCTCGGCATCGATACGAGTTGTTACACGACGTCCCTGTGCCTCGTCGATGACGCTTATGAAGTCGTCGCCGACGAACGCATCATCCTGAGCGTCGTAAAGGGCGGCCGTGGCCTGTCCCAGTCCAACATGGTCTATCAGCATACGCGGAATCTGCCGGTTCTCTTTGAACGGCTGGCAGGCATCCTGTCTCGTGCTCATATCCGGGCCATTGCCGTGACCGACCAGCCACGGCGCGTGATGATTCCTATATGCCGGCTTTTTTGGCCGGTCTCGGTTATGCCCGGGCCCTGGCAGCGTCTTAGGCGTCCCTTTATACCGCCTGAGCCATCAGGAAAATCATCTTCTCGCCGTCCTGCGCAGCCTGGGCCATATCGGTACAGATCCTTTTTACGGCATCCACTTGTCCGGCGGGACGACGGACCTGCTGCGGGCCGTCCCGGATGAACGGGGTCTCGACATCACCCGCATCGGCGGTACCAGCGATATCAGCGCCGGCCAGTTCATCGACCGCATGGGCGTGGCCCTGGACCTGCCGTTTCCGGCGGGCATCCATGTCGATAAGCTGGCTCAGACGGTAAATCCGCCTGTCAAAGGAGCCCATGTCTTCTGCCGCGATGGCCAGGTCAGCTTTTCCGGGCCGGAATCGCAGGGACAGCGGCTCGTGGCTTCCGGCGGGGAAGACCCGGCCCGCCTTTGCAGCTGGACACTGTCGACGGTCTGGCGCGGCCTGGAGAGCCTCCTCGATTACGCGGCAGCCGATGGCATGAAACATCTCGTCGCTGCCGGTGGCGTCATGTCCAACGCCTATTTGCGCCATCAGATGAGCGATTATTGCCGCTGCCATGGCATACGCCTGGATCTGGCTGCCGATGGCTTCAGCGCCGATAATGCCTCGGGCGCAGCTTCTGGGCTGCCGTACAGGAAGGGAAGAAATCATGAAATATGCATCGGTTACGGACGTCGTCCGCCGCATCAAAGAGGATATCCACGGTGATTACCGCCTGCAGAGCCTTGCCATGGAAGGGAATATCATCGGCCTCAAGCGGGCGTCGAACGGCCATTATTATATGAATATCCGCGATGATCAGTGTTCCATCCGGGCCATTGTGTTCCGCAGCCGCGTGACGGCAGCGGTCCGGGCGGTCCGCGAAGGGGACCATGTCGTCGTCATCGGCGCCGTCAATGTCTATGAAAAAGGCGGCGCCCTTTCCTTTATCATTGAACAGCTCTTTTCTCAGGGTACCGGGTCCTTGCAGGCCCAGTACGAACGCATCAAGAATGAACTGGCCGCCCAGGGCTATTTCGACAGCAGCCACAAGAAGGAACTGCCGCGGTTCCCTGGCGCGTCGGCGTCCTGACGTCGAAGACGGGGGCCGTACTCCACGACATCTATAAGATTGCCGGCGAACGCAATCCCTATGCCGACATTGTCCTCCATCCCATCCCCGTCCAGGCGACGGCGTCGATACGGCCATTGCCGCTGCCATCGAAGCGATGGGCCGGCGCAAGGACCTGGACGTCCTCATCGTCGGCCGCGGTGGCGGTTCCATGGAGGATTTGTGGTGCTTCAACAGCCCGGCCGTGGTCAAGGCCATTTATGGCGCTAAGGTGCCGGTCATTACGGCTATCGGTCATGAAACGGACACGACCCTGGCTGACTACGCAGCCGATGTGCGGGCGGCGACGCCGACCCATGCGGCGGAAATGGCTTTCTTCGATGTCCGTGAAGCGGAACTGGACCTGGCTGCCCTGGCAGACCGGGCTTATGAACGGGTCATGGCCTGCATCGAAGACCGCCAGCGACTGGTCGAACAGGCGGCAGGCCGGCTCAACTTGAAGCGCTATGATGCTTTCCTGGCGATGAAAGAAACCCATCTGTCGGGCCTGATGCAACAGGCTGACCGGCAGCTGCAGCTCCAGTTAGAACAGAAACAGGGAAAGCTGAATACCTGACGGCGTCTTTGCAGGCCCTGAATCCGGCAGCCTCGTGCGCCGCGGATACGGCCAGCTCATGCAGCAGGGCAAGATCCTTACAGATATCCACAGCGTGTCGCAAGATTCGCCGCTGACGATACAAGTCGTCGACGGGACGATTACGACGGCTGTTAAAGAGGTGGACATATATGGCAAGAACGACTGATAAATTGAAGAGTTTTGAAAGCAATTATGAAAAATTGGAACAGCTCGTACAGGAACTGGATGCTCCAGACCTGACGCTGAAGCAGTCCCTCGATTTATATGAAAAGGCCATCAAATTATCCCAGTCCTGCGAAGGAGCTCTGGAATATGCCCGCCAGAAAGCGCAGGCCCTGGCCGACGTCCGGGACGATAAGGATGATAGCGGCGAAGAACCGATCGAAGGGGTGCTGGACTTATGACTTTCCAAGATTATCTGGCAGCGCAGCGGAAACGCGTCGATGATTACCTGGCCCAGGTATTGACGACAGAACAGCCGCGTTTTTCCAAGCTTTACGAAGCTATGAACTACAGCCTCCTGGCCGGCGGCAAGCGCATCCGTCCGGTCCTCCTGCTGGCGACAGTAGAAGCCTGGGGCAGGATGCCGCACCTTATACGGGGCTGGCCTGTGCCCTGGAATGTATCCATACGTATTCGCTGATCCACGACGACCTGCCCTGCATGGATGATGACGATCTGCGCCGGGGCAAGCCGACGAATCATGTCGTCTACGGGGCGGGTCTGGCGACCCTGGCCGGTGACGGCCTGCTGACCTTTGCCTTCGAGCTCATGGCCAGCCAGAAAGGTATTGCACCGGATAAATTGAACCGCTGTATCGCCGTCATCGCAAAAGCGGCCGGCCCGGCCGGCATGGTCGGCGGCCAGGCTTTCGATTTGGCTCTGATGGAGAAATGGCTATCGGTCGGGAAGGCATGGAACTCCTGCATCATTCCAAGACAGGCGTCATCTTCAAGGCGGCTATCGATATGGCCGCTATCGTCGCCGAGGCTTCGCCGCAGCAAAGGCAGGCTTTGGATGCCTATGCATCGTACATGGGCCTGACCTTCCAGATTACCGACGATATCCTCGATGTCGTCGGCGACGAAGCCCTGCTGGGCAAACCCGTCGGCAGCGATGCCCGCAACGACAAGGCCACGTATGTGACTATCTTTTCCCTGGACGAAGCCCGGCGCATGGCCTGTGAAGCGGCAGATAAAGCCGTCCAGGCCCTGGAACCGTTAGGGCCGAAAGCCTGGTTCCTCAAGGAATTGGTCGAACATCTGCTGGTTCGCGTTCATTAGTGTGAGAGGGGTATTACATTATGCAGCATAAAGAACGATTAGACGTGCTTCTCGTCAGCCGCGGCTTGTCTGAGAGCCGGGAAAAGGCCAAGGCGACCATCATGGCCGGCCTGGTCTTCGTCGACAACCAGCGCGTCGATAAGGCGGGTACGAAGCTGCCCGTCGATGTAGAAATCACGGTCAAAGGGAATCCGATCCCTTATGTCGGCCGGGGCGGCCTGAAATTAGAAAAAGCCATGGAAACGTTTCCCATCGATTTGACGGGCAAGACTATGATGGATATCGGCGCCTCGACAGGCGGTTTTACGGACTGCGCCTCCAGCGCGGGGCGGCCAAGGTCTTTGCCGTCGATGTCGGCTATGGCCAGCTGGCCTGGAAGCTGCGGACCGATGACCGCGTCGTCAATATGGAACGGACCAATATCCGCAACGTCACCGTCGCAGATATCGGCGAACCTGTCGATTTCATTTCCATTGACGTATCCTTCATTTCCCTGCTGAAAATCATGCCGGCTGTGGAACCGCTGCTCAAAGAAGGCGGTACCATGGTCACTCTCATCAAGCCTCAGTTCGAAGCGGGCCGGGAACACGTCGGTAAAGGCGGCATCGTCCGCGATATCCAGGTCCACCGCGACGTCATCCGCCACGTCACGGACGGCATCGCCGCCTGCGGTTTGTCGCCGCTGGGCCTGACCTTCTCGCCCATCAAAGGGCTGATGGCAATATAGAATATCTCTTGTACAGCCGTAAAGACAATCCCTGCCATAACGATATCACTGACGCCGTTGTCGATGACATCGTCGGTAAATCCCATGAAATGTAGGTGATCCCCATGCGTATCGGTATTTTCCCGAACCTCGTCAAACGCGAAAGTGCTGCCATCGTCCAGCAGATGATCAAAATTTGCGAAAAACATGGCATTGAATACTATCTGCCGGCTTATGTCAGCGAGAGCCGCCAGCCGGCCTATCAGCGCATCGGCGCTGAACACCTGCGCCCACGCATGACGATTTACAGTACCATCGACGTAGCCATGGTCCTCGGCGGCGACGGGACCATCCTCAAGATGGCCAAACAGTTTGCCGAAGCCGACATCCCGGTCTGCGGCATCAATCTCGGCTCGCTGGGCTTCCTTTACGAAGTCGAGACCAAGAACCTGGAAAAGCGCATGGAAGATATCCTGGCCGGCCGCTATTTCCTGGAAGAACGGATGATGCTCCATTCGGAATTGTGCTATGAAGACGGACTGGTCCAGTCCCTGCCCGATGCCCTCAACGACATCGTCATCGGCCACGGCAATGTAGGTAAGCTCATCCGCATCGACCTCAGCATCAACGGCCATTTCATCCAGCAGTATCCCGGCGACGGCCTCATCGTAGCGACGGCGACGGGGAGCACGGGCTATACCTTCTCCAGCGGCGGCCCTATCGTCGCGCCCAGCGTGCCCTGCATCATGGTCACGCCCATTTGCCCGCACTTGCTGCTCAAAGTACCCCTGGTCCTGCGCGATGACGACCAGGTATCGGTGACGGTGGCCAACAGCCGCAACAGCGTCCGCGTCTCCGTCGACGGTATGATGGACCAGGAACTGATGCGCAATATGACCCTTCAGGTCCGCAAGTCCGACCACGTCCTCAAGATCATCCGCTTCAACAAGAACTATTTCTACAGCAATTTATTCACGAAAATGATGGGAAATGATTAATATGTATCCATTCCGCAATGCCGTTACCGTCTCTCATATGATGATGGAACCCTATGCCCGCCAGGCTCATGTCCTCGTCGACATGACCTGCGGCAATGGCCATGATACGGCTTTCCTGGCCCGTCTCATGCCGGACGATGCCGTCCTCTACGCCTTTGATATCCAGCCCTGTGCCATTGACCATACGCAGCAGCGCCTGCAGCAGGAAGGGCTGGACGGGAAGCACGTCGTCTGCACCTGCGGTTCTCACGAAGAACTCCTGGCCCGGATACAGGAAAACGTGGATTTAATGGTATTCAATCTGGGCTATTTGCCGTCAGGCGACCATAAAATCCATACAAATTGTGAAATAACACTAAAAGCTATGAAAATAGGCTTGAATAAAATTGCGATAAATGGGATAATTATGATAGCAGCTTATCCCGGTACCGAAGCCGGGGCTCGCGAAGAACAAGCGCTGCGGTCGTATTTACAGACCATACCCCAGCAGGACTTCCATATTTCGTCCTGGCAGCCCGTCAATGAGGTGCATTGTCCACCCGTATTATATATTGTACAGAAAAGAGGGAAACGTCATCATGAAGAGATTCCGTTACACTAAGATTAAAGAAATTGTCCAGTCCCGTCCCATCGAAACGCAGGAAGAATTAGCCAAGGCCTTGCAGGAAGAAGGCATCGAAGTCACACAGGCTACGGTTTCCCGCGACATTAAAGAACTCATGCTCATCAAGGTTCCGACCAGTGACGGCCATTACCGCTACGCCTTGTCGCCGGAACAGAATATGCTCATGTCCAAGAACCGCATGGCCCGCCTGTTTCAGGATTCCATCGTCCGAGTCGATTCGCTTATAACCAGATCAACGTCCACACCCTGCCCGGTTCGGCCAATCCCATTGCCGCCGCGATCGACCATGCCCGCTGGGAAAATGTCATCGGCACCCTGGCCGGCGATGATACGGTCCTCCTCATCGTCAAGGACACGGAAACGGTTCCGAAACTGGTCAAGCTTATCGTATCGCTGATGAAGGAATGAGGCCCTTATGCTGCAGTCCCTGCACATCCACAATTTTGCTCTGATTGAAGACCTGCACCTTACTTTTGGCGACGGGGTGACGATTTTTACTGGCGAAACAGGCGCCGGCAAATCGATTCTCCTCGACGCCATCGGTATGCTGGCAGGCAAACGCGCATCGGCATCGTTCGTCCGCCACGGGACGGACTCGTTCCTCGTCGAAGGCGCGTTCTTTTTTTCTGCGTTGCCTGAAGGCCTGGAACAGCTCCTGGAGGCCAACCACATCGAAGTTGATGAAGGGCAGCTCATCATTTCCCGCCAGTTCCCGCGCAGCGCCGCGGGACCATCCTGGTCAACGGGACGCTGGTACCGACGGCGACTTTGCGGCGGCTGGGCGAGTACCTGCTGGATATCCACGGCCAGTTCGACAACAGCCTGATTTTCAACCCGTCTTATCACGTGGCTATCCTCGACGGCCTTACGGCAGACGTCCGTCAGGCCCGTCAGGACTACGATGGATTATACCGCCAGTGGCATGAGACGGAAGGGGAAATCAAGGCTTTGCGCCATGACGAAAGTGAAAAGGCGCGGATGCTCAGTATCCTGGCGTTCCAGATCAAGGAAATCGAGGGAGCGCCTGAAAGAAGGGGAAGACGACGAACTGGAGCAGAAAATCAACAAGGCGTCCCATGCCGAACATATCAAGGATAATCTGAAGGAGGCCATGTTCGCCCTGGAAGGGAGTGAACGCCAGCCCGGCGTCATCGAGCAGATCGAGACCATCCACCGCAGTCTGGAAAGGGCCTCGGCTTACGATGAAGCTTCAGTGCCCTGGCTGGGAGAGTCGAGACCTTGTCGTATGAAATCGAAGACGTCCACGATGGCCTTTTGCGCTATGCCGATTCTTTCGACTTCGATGAACGGGCTCTGGATGCCATGCAGTCCCGCCTGGCGTCGATTGAAAAGCTCAAGCGCAAGTACGGTTTCACTGTCGCCGATATCCTGCAGTTCCTGGCCAAGGCCAAGGCCGATTATGAACGGCTCGACCAGTCCGAAAGCCATCTGGCCAAGCTGGAAGAGAAACTGGCCCGTGAAGCCGAAGCCGTGCGCCAGCAGGCCCAGGTCCTGGCCGCTGCCGCCGTGAGGCCGACAGCCAGTTCAGCAAGGCCATGACGGCGACGCTCAATAAGTTGGGCATGCTGAACAGCCGCATCGCCTTCCATATCGAACCGATGAAGGACATCACACCGGATGGTTCCGCCGGCATCGAGCTTTATTTCTCGGCCAATACGGGCGAAGCCATGCAGCCCTTGGCGAAAATCGCCTCGGGCGGCGAAGTATCGCGTATTGCCCTGGCCCTGAAGACGGCCGGCCCCGAACGGACGACGGGCAAGACCATGATTTTCGATGAAATCGACGTCGGCATCAGTGGCCAGACAGGCCTGCAGGTCGCCGACCATATCCGCCAGCTCTCCGGGCAGGGCCAGGTCTTCTGCATTACCCACCTGCCACAGACGGCGGCCATTGCCGACCACCATTACTTCATTTATAAGAAAGAAATGGACGGCCGCACGGTTACCCAGGTCCGGGGCCTCTCGGAGGGGGAACACGTCCTGGAAATCGCCCGCATGTTCGCCGGCAACGATACGACCAAGGCCAGCATCGAAGCGGCCCGCCAGATTGTAAAGCAAGTCAAGGGCAGGTAATACCCTTGACTTGCGATTCGACATTGCTTTGCGGGTTGACGAATGTCCGCGATAGGTATATAGTTAAATATAATTTCAAAAATCAGAAGTCCCATCAAAAGGGACTCACAGGAGGGATAGATATGCTTCGTGTATTAGTTAACGGTGCCGATGGCCGCATGGGCAGCCAGGTCGTCAAAGCCGTCTTTGAAGACCCAGAACTGGAAGTAGCCGGTGGCATCAGCATTACTCATGTCGGCGAAGATGTCGGTGACATCGCCGGTGTCGGCCACTTAGGACTGACCATCCGCGATGACCTGGGCGCTGCCCTCGATGACATCAAACCGGATGTCGTCGTCGATTTCACCACGCCGAAAGTCATCTTCAACAACGCTAAGACCTGCATCGAACACGGTGTCAATATGGTCGTCGGCACGACGGGCCTGACCGCTGAACAGCGTCATGAACTCCATGCCCTGGCTCTGGAAAAGAAGACGAGCATCTTCATTGCCCCGAACTTTTCCATCGGCGCTGTCCTGATGATGAAGCTCTCGACAGAAGTCGCTCCGTATCTGCCGGATGTCGAAATCATCGAACTCCATCACAACAATAAACTGGACGCTCCGTCCGGCACGGCCATCATGACGGCCGATAAGATCGATGCGGCCCGCAAAGAAGCTGGTGTACAGCCGGCTCCGGACAAGACCCATGAAAGCCTCGATGCGCCCGCGGTGCTTCCGTAGATGGTATCCCCATCCACAGTGTCCGCCTTCCGGGCTACATCGCTCATCAGCAAGTTTTATTCGGGGGATACGGCGAACTGCTGACGATCCGCACGATTCGATGGACCGCAAGTCCTTTATGCCTGGCGTCGTCTTAGCCGTCAAGAAAGTAAGCTCTCGTCCGGGCTTGACCTTTGGACTGGAAAACTATTTATAAAAAGAACCATTAGGGGAGGAAGTTTGTTATGACAAAAGAACCGGTAGTAGCGATTTTAGGTGCCACAGGTGCCGTAGGCCAGGAATTTATCCGCTTGATCGAAGAACGAAAATTCCCGTACAGCAAGTTGAAGTTATTAGCATCGTACCGTTCGGCTGGCAAGAAAATGACTGTCAACGGGGAAGAATATACCGTTGAAGAAGCCAAACCGGAATCTTTCGACGGTGTCGACATCGGCTTGTTCGCCGGCGGCTCGATCAGTAAAGAATTGGGACCTGAAGCTGCTAAACGGGGCTGCATCGTCATCGACAACTCCAGCACGTTCCGCATGGACCCCAACGTACCGCTCGTCGTACCGGAAGTCAATCCCGAAGACATCGCCTGGCACAAGGGCATCATTGCCAACCCGAACTGCTCGACGATCATCATGCTCATGGCCCTCAAGCGATTCATGACTTGTCGCCGATCAAACGCATTATCGTCAGCACGTACCAGGCCGTTTCCGGTGCCGGCAAAGAAGGTATCGACGAACTGCGCGATGAAACAGAAGCCTACCTCAAAGGGGAAGAAATGCAGCCGAAGATCCTGCCCAGCAAGAGCCTTCCCAAGCACTATCCCATCGCTTTCAACCTCATCCCGCAGATCGATAAATTCGTAGAAAAAGACTACACCAAAGAAGAAATGAAGATGGTCAACGAAACGCACAAGATGCTCCATGACGACTCCATCGCCATTACGGCTACGACCGTCCGCGTACCGGTCTTCCGCAGCCATGCTGAATCGGTCTATGTCGAAACGGCCGATGAACTGACTGTCGATGCCGTCCGCAAAGCCATCGATGCGTTCCCCGGTGCCCAGGTCCAGGACAACCCGGCTGAAATGGAATATCCTATGCCCTTGTTCACGTCGGAAAAATACGACTGCTACGTCGGCCGTATCCGCAAGGACCTGTATAATCCGAAGGCCATCAATCTCTGGGTATCGGGCGACCAGATCCGCAAAGGCGCTGCCCTCAATGCCCTGCAGATTGCCGAATACATGCTGGCTCACGACATGATCCACTAAGTACGAAGGATGGGAGATGAACCTTTTATGTTAACTTTTCCAAATGTGATTGTTGCCATGGTCACGCCGTTCCACGAAGACGGTTCCGTCAATTATGAAGCGGCTGTTGAACTGGCTAAGAAATATGCTGATGAAGGCTCGGCCATCCTCGTCGGGGCTACGACGGGCGAAGGGGCTGTCATGACGGAAGAAGAAAAGCTCAAGCTCTTCCAAGTCACGGCAGATGCCTTGAAAGACAAGACCCTGGTCATGGGCAATGTCGGCACCAACAATACGCTCCAGACTATCGAAATGGCCAAGAAGGCCAAAGATACGGGCGTCGACGTCCTGCTGTGCATCGTCCCGTATTATAATAAACCGAACCAGGAAGCTGTTACGCTCACTTTGCTGCCATCGCCAAGTCGACGGACCTGCCTATCTTCATTTATAACGTACCGGGCCGTACAGGCGGCAAAATCGAACCGCAGACGGTCTGCCAGCTGGCTCATGACTTCCCGAACATCATCGGCCTCAAAGACGCCAGCGGCGACCTCGATTATGCCGCTACGTCGCAGCCAATGCACCGGAAGGTTTCCACCTCTACAGCGGTGACGACAACCTGACCCTGCCCATCGTCGCTGTCGGCGGCGAAGGCGTCATTTCCGTAGCTGCCCACGTCATCGGCAAGGAAATGAACGAAATGATCCAGGCCCATAAAGACGGTGACGTCAAGAAAGCCGCTGCCCTCCATCAGAAATACCTGCCCTTCATGAAAGGCTGTTTCTGCACGGTCAGCCCGGTCCCGGTCAAGACCATGCTCAACATGCTCGGCTTCCCGGCTGGACCCTTCCGCCTGCCCTTGGTAGACGCTACGCCGGAAATCAAGGCCAAATGTGAACAATACCTGAAAGATATCGGTCGGCTATAAGCGCTGATAAATAGAAACCGCTCCGACCTGTACTCAAGCCTCCCTTTATAGGGGAGGTGGCCCAACGGGCCGGAGAGGTTCCTATAAATTGGGTTTTATATTAAAAAAAGCCTTGACATATTTCCGATTTCTTGTTATGATATATGAGTCGTTAGGAACGACAAGACATGACTCGGTAGCTCAGCTGGATAGAGTGACTGACTACGAATCAGTAGGTCTAGGGTTCGAATCCTACCGGGTCACCATTTGATTGAGATACGAACTCTCCACTTTTACAGGATTCTGTAAGATGGGGAGTTCGTTTTTGTAGTTATACTGGATTTCGATATAGTCCTTATATACGATTACGCTGCGGACGATGGATGAGAGCAGGATGCTCTTGTACTTGTCCGCAGCTTTTATTTTTTGCGCAATGGACCAGAAAAAGAATTCAATGTGCTGCTGAGTCAGTTCGATATCACCATCCAGTAGTTTTACCCGTGCGGCATCGTCTTTTAGCCGTGTAAGCTCTTTTTCGTATTCGTTGATATGATTTGTTATGGTCTCAGAGATAAGGCCGTTCTCAACCGCCTTGACACAGTTCTGGAGCTTCTTGTTGATGTCTGCTATCTGATTTTTAATTGTCTGGAGTTCCAGGGAGTCTTTTTTATTCTTTTGCATCTCTATGGCCTGCCGGGCGATGGCTTCCACCGCTTCCTTACTGGAGAGAATCCGCGTGGTCACTTCACATACAAGGTCTTCTATAGCATCTTTCCGGATGTTCCGGGTCTTGCATTTCTTTTTGAGATGAGCGGCACAGGCATAGTAATAATAGATGGCACCTGTTTTGGAAGTCCCAGACACGCCAATCATCTTGCTGCGGCAACACCCGCAAAACAATTTGCCTGTCAGCAGGAAGTCTTCATTGCAGGACCGGATGTGATGTTTTGTCCGGAAATTTAGATGCTCTTGCACGGCTTCAAATGTGGCTTTATCCAGAATAGCAGGGCAGGCATTCTCTCTGCGCACAGTTCCCCAGGTGAACACTCCTATATACTTTTCGTTTCTCAGAATGGTGCGCAACGTATTGTAAGAGAACGGGCCTCCAGCTGAATTGGTGTAATGGCGCCGGTTCAGCTCGTCGATGATGTATTTCTGATTGTGCCCTTCCAGTGCCAGCTGATAAATAAGCCGGACAACCTCTGCTTTTGGCCCATCAATAACAAGGTGATGCTGTTCATCCAACTTGTAGCCAAGGGGGACTACACCGCCGGGCCACTTCCCTTCCAGTGCATTTTCGGTCATGCCACGCATAACGTTTTCAGCGAGTTCCGCGGAATAGTATTCTGCCATACCTTCAATGACGGATTCCAGCAGAATGCCGGACGGGTCATCCGCAATATTTTCCATGGCTGAAACAACTTTAATACCGTACTTTTTCAGCTTGTGTTTATATTTCGCGCTGTCGTAGCGGTTCCGGGCAAAGCGGTTCAGCTTATAGACCAGGACGACATCGAAGGCCATGGTGGCGGCGTCGCGGATCATCATCTGGAACTCCGGCCGCTGATCAGAGCGGCCAGTCATGGCACGGTCCGCATAAGTATGAAGGATGGTCATATTGTTCCGGCTGGCATAGTCTTCACAAACGCGGAGCTGTCCTTCAATGGACTCCTCACGCTGCCGCTCGGACGAATATCTGGCATATATGACAGCCTTTATGGCCTGTTTTTCTTCTGTTTTAGGCATAAAAAGAGCCTCCTTCTTTGGCATTGGGAGGCTTTATGATATAATATACACATAATCTGCCTCCTTGGATGAGTGGATTATAACCGCAGCCTGGTACTGGTAATGCCAGGCTGCATTCCCCTGTCATATTTCGCGATATGGCAGGGGCTTTTATTTTGTTTTCACTTTACCTTGATGTTCAGCAGCTTCCTTAGGATGCCGGGGCGCTTTTCATACATCAGCTCAAGGATTTCTGTAATGGTGGCCAATGTGGCTTTTGGATTTTTGGCACTTGGGAAGGTATCGAGGTCAAGCTTTTCGGCCACAGAGTCCAGACTGAGAAACTCCCAGCTATCGTGGCGCTCACAAAAATAATCATAAAGGTCAATGAAGTGCATCTCCGGTTCTGAAATGTGATTCTTTTTCAAAGTTGCTTGCAACGCTCTCAGATGAGTATCTGCATAATAGGTGATGACGTTCTTCCCGGTAAAATACGGTTCAATCTTTGACCATACGTCTTTGAAGACCGGAGCATCGGCCACATCTTCTGGCTTGATATCGTGATAGTTGGAAAAGGAAAATGATTTCACTTTGGGATTTACCAGGCAAATAATGTCTTTGTATTGCCCGTTTTCGATATAGCGGACAGATATCTGGCATGTGCTGCCATATCCCTTATTGGCCCGCTGGATGTTGAAGATGGTGGCCTGATAAGGGAAGTTCACCGGATGCCATTCATCAGAAAGGACCTGCTTGCTGGCTATCCTTTGATCGTGCTTTCTTTGTGCCCGGAGGCGGTCCCGCTCTTCTTTTTCAGCCCGGCGTTTTTCTTTCTTCTCCGGGTCGGAAGAAAAGAGGTGGCTTATAAAGTTGAACAATTATATATCCCTCCCTGACTTTTTCAACTTAATGAAACGATGCGGCACTCCGCGGCAATTGGCCAGAGTGTAAATAGATGTCCCCGGATGCTCTGCCAAATATCCATCATTTAATAACAGCTCTACAGCAAACATGTTTGCCAGTCTCTCCACCCGGTCAGCATTGATATCCATGGTGTAGGTCTTGAGCCACTGGGTATTGTCATTGGGCGTACAAAGAGCATGGCCAAGTTCGTGCGCACAGACGAACGGCAGCATGACTTCCGGGGTCCGGGTATCGTCAATAATAATAAATTTTGAACGTTTATATTTGAGATAGTTGCCGTATTTGCCGCCCAGGTCCGAATACATGATGATGATATTCTTACGCGCGGCCAGCCGAAACGGGTCATCTGTTTTATAGCGACGGATAAGAGCGGCAACTTTTTGCTGCACATCCATAGTCTTAATCCCTCCGGTATTTTTTCGGCGTATATTTCTTCTTGGCAATCTTCTTTGCCTGGATCATGGCGGCCTTGATGGTTGCTTTGAAGGCTTCGATGTCTTCTATGTCGTCCTCCCCTTCAAAGGCGGCAGAAGATACCGAGTTCATCATGTCTTCCAGGTCTGATGCTATCTCACGTTCATCACGGCTGTTCAGCTCTGGCTCTTCATTAGCGTCACTTTTCAGAATACTATTTGAAAAACGTGGGTCTAAATCAGATTTATCTATATGCAATGCATCAGCTATCTTTTGTATATTCCCGGCATTAGGGGTTGACCGCATGGCGAAATATCCGGAGAGAGTGGATACTGGGATGCCTGTCATCTCTGAAAGCTCGTATTGAGTAAGGCCTTCCGTATACTTCTTTAAATTTGCTGATATCTGGGCTCGGAGTTCTTTATCGAATTTCGATAGCTTGTTTCTTGGCATCTTTACACCTTCTTTCAATAGCTAGTTATATTATAACGAATATAACCGTTATTTTCAATATAACACATGACAAAAAAACGGAAAAATTCGTTATAACTATTGACAAAACGAATAAACTCGTTTATTCTTATATCAAGAACGAGGGAGGTGATGAGATGTTAATCACACTGGAAGCAGCAAGAAGGAATATCGGATATTCGCAGAAAGAAGCCGCTGACTTGTTTGGGATTCACTATCAGACGTTGGCAAAGCTGGAAGAAGATAGCTCGAATGCCCCTTTTGCTTTCATCCAGAAGATTCCAAAAATCTATAAGATACCTACAAACAATATTTTTTTTGGTTCTAAAAACGAGTTTATTCGTTTATTAAGAAACCAGAAGGAAGCTGTATGAAGGAGGCGGGCAGCATGTATACTCTCATGCAGTACATCCGTGATTACATCCGGAGCCACCCAGATGAATACCAGGAATGGTTAAAGAAGAAAGGAGAAGCGAAACATGAATGAAATCCTAAATATCAACAACGTCCATGTATATCTGGACAAGAAGGATGAGACGGCATATCTGAATGCCGGAGATGTAGCGCGAGGATTTGGGTTTACGAAAACTGAAACAAAAAATGGATAAGCTCAAAGAACAGATTTCCTTGAGCCAGAACCGCCTGAAAGAAATGCTGGGTGATGCGGAAACTGGCCGTGTCGGATCATACAAAGTCACCTGGAAAGCCACCAATGGCAGGGAAACATGCCTGCTGTCGAAACTCAAAAAGGCGGACCCGGCCAATGTCCAGGCTTTGGAAGAATACCGAAAGGCAAAGGAAGAAGCCCAGGGGAAGGAGGATAAAACATGAATGGTCAATGGGAACAGAAACGGGATGTACTGGCCTGTCTTCAACGGGCAGCAGAATATGCCGGAAAAGATTTGAGCTTCATTTTGACAGAAGATGAAAGTGAAGTCGAGGTTACCAACTTGAGAAGTTATGAACATATTACTATCCGGGTCGCTTACGACAGCCCGGGAGCATTAATCGTAGATGTCCTAAAGGGGATTGAAAGGTGGCTGATGTAAATGAAAGTGACAGAAGTACGGGGCCATCATACTACGGAAATGCAGTCGAAGCGGTCGCGGATCCGTGAAGGGATAACCTTCTGCTTGGGGCTGGCGATGGCCTGCGGAATTGGTGTCTACATCGGACATACGGCCGGTGAAGAAGCGAAGCAGCTAGAAGAACAGCATATCCATTATGTTCAGGAGGGCGAAACTCTTTGGGACATTGCATCCGGAATTGCCAGCGACAGTGACGATATTCGCAGGTCGTTTATGAACTACAGACAGTCAACAACATTTCCGGTACAGATGACCTGCATCCCGGGCAGCGGCTGATCATCAAGTTTTGATGAGGCAGTCGATAACATGCCCGCTATGCGGCAAAACGGCGAACAGCTGGATTTATTGCAAGGCCTGCAAATATTTTGCAGGGACTATGCTGTGGTCTTGCTGGTACGGCATAAAGCAAGAAGCGCCGAAGGAAAAGCCGAAAGCGGAGGAACAGGCTTTGCCAGATACACGCGGCGGCCGGGCCGTGGAAAAGTTCCGGCAAAACATGAGGGCAATAGAAAAGCGCCTCATTCATAAAGAATGAGACGCTTTCTACCTTGTGTTGCAAAAGAGATCGTCGGTACACAATCAGTATAACATAGAGCAGGTTTCAAGGATAGGGCACGGCCCTATTTTACACTTGCTTAAAGGTATTAAATATACAAACAACCGGCGGACAGGAGGTTCGGCATGTATGTCATGGAAACGGTGACAGCAGGTCCCGTCATCGAAGTGAGAAAATATCATACCGCCCGCTACCATAATCCATCGATGCCGCGCAGCCGGAATTGCAATAAGACCGGCGCCGACCAGTGGAAGGTAAATGAGCGCAACTCCCTCCGGAACCTGCGGCTCCTCATCCTGGAGAACTTCCAAGAGGATGACATACGCCTGGACCTGACCTATGCCGGGGAAGCTCCGACCGAAGCCGAAGCGAAAAAGCGGCTGGACAACTTCATCCTATGTCTGAGACGCCATTACCGGGCGGCTGGGCATGAGCTGAAGTGGATTGGCACAAGCGAGGGCAAGGACCATCGCCCTCATCATCATCTGCTGATAAACAACATCGGCTGGGGACGGCGGGAGTATCAAGCCCTGTGGAAATGGGGCAAGATTCCCTATAACGCCTTTCGCTTCTACGATGGGCAGCCAGATGATGCGGAACGAGTGGCCAAATATCTCGTCAAGGAAACGCGTGAAACGTACTGCCAAAAAGAGCGTTGCCAGCGATCCCGCTATCGGTGCAGCCGGAACCTTCACAAGCCAAAGGTTGAAAAGGAAATCATACAGTCCAAGACGTGGCGGGAGCCGAAACCCAAGAAGGCTATTACATCGAAAAGCCCGTGCAATACGGGTATACGGCATATGGTTCCCGTACATGTTCTATCGCATGATAAGAGAGGAGGAAAGCGTTGGTGTACCTGATCCGCAAATCGCCGGGACCGTTCGCTGCCGTGGCAGAGGGACGGGAAAACACGCTGCTGCTCGGAAAAAACGAATGTGTCCGGATTGACGAGGAAATCCACTTCGTTGAATTCGAACACGGGAAGCGGACCGGCAAAGAATGTTATGGGCGCGTCGAGTATATCTACGATAAGCGCCTAGTCAAATTCCGGGTATACAAGTACCGGACGAATAGAAAGAAGGCCCGACAATGGAACTTGAAAAAAAGAAGAGAATTCACCTGACAGGCAAGAAGGCCAGAGAATTTTACGATAAGATTTACGAACGCGACGGAGGCCATTGCATCTGGTGCGGCGTGCCGATTGAATATGGCGTGAAGTATCACCATGAGCCGTGCGGCATTTACCGCAGCGACGAAGAAACGAAAGTCGTCATGCTCTGCCCGCGCTGCCACTTCATGCGACACCACAAGACGCCGGCACTGGCACGGGAAATTTGCGTCGACTATCTGCACCTTCTGTATGGCGAAAAGGGGGCGCTCAAAGAATGATTGCCACGTGTGAACTCTGCGGAAAATCATTTGAAACCAGTCAGAAACGGAACTTGTGCGAAGCTTGTTCCGTGGCAGCTGAACGACGGATTTATCATCCGGCCCATGGCGTGTGCTGTATTTGCGGACGCCCCATGCCCGATGCCAGGCGCGGCCAAAAGTATTGCAGCCAAAATGTAAGCGTCTGAGCCGCAGTATCATCAATTTGCGCTGGCACGATAACCACCCGGAATATAAACAGGCCCCAAAAATCAAGAAGCCGAAAACGCGAAGCTTCATGGCCGAAGTGGAAGACTTGGGACGGAAAATGGGTATCGGCGGCTATGGCCAGATGATGGCCATGATCAAAACGCGCTGCCAGAAATCCGGTCTTAGTGTGCGGAGTGAATTCTGTCATTTGAAATTTGTCTATGAAAAGGAGCATGGCCATGATTAAAATAGCCGTGTACAGTCTCAAGGGCGGCGTTGGGAAAACTATAACGGCCGCCAACTTGGGGCATTTGTACGCAACCCATCGAACAAAAAAACTCAAAGGGACGAAGCGGAACAGCTTGCGCCGTGTCCTCTTAGTCGACCGGGACCCGCAGGGAAACTTGTCACAATATTTCAGCCGCTATGATGCGGACGGCCCTGTCCAGCTGAACCCTGTCGGAACGGAATGGCCCTGGCTGGACATTATCCCTGGAAATTTATCGCTATCGGGTATGGAAGATGTGGCCTTAGACATCGATTGCTTTGCTGACGACTACGACCTTTGCCTTATCGACTGCCCGCCGGCCCTGGGGAAACTGACAGCCAGTGCATTGCGGTGTGCAGACTATCTGATTATTCCTATCCGCCTGGATGCCTTCAGCACACACGGTCTGGAAAACCTCATGCAGCAGTTAAGCTACTTGCAGGAAGCGGGCTTTGATGCGAAAGTACTAGGCGTCCTGGTCACGCACGATGAGCCGGCATGGTACCGTGATGACGTAAAGGCTTTGCTTGGCGAACGGCTGCCGCTGTTTACGACGGCCATCAGCCGCAGTGCTTGGGTAGCTGAATCGACTATCGAGCATAAGCCGCTGGCAGAACTGACCGGGCCGGACCATCATTTAAAGCCGATGTGCATCAAGCCGGCCTGGCAGTATCGGCGCGTCATGAATGAAATCGTGGACAGGGTGTCCAAATTGGACAGGAGGTAGCACATGAATTTAGCAGAAAGTCTGGGCTTCGTACCGCAAAAGACGGCACGGGCCGTGAGGGCCATCAACGTAGCAAGCTCATCCCGAACCCGGCGAACTTTTACCATATCGGTAGTCTGGATGAGCTGAAAGCCAGCATTTTAGAAGACGGCGGCGTTCGCCAAAACCTCATCGTCGAACCGAAGGGCGATGGAACGTACATCATCATCAGCGGGCACCGGCGCTGTCAGGCCGTCAAAGAACTGCTGGTCGACGGGGCCGACGTGGAAGCGGACCTGCCTTGTGAAATCGAGCCGGACCATGCGAAGGCGGAACGATTACTCATTAGGCCAATAGTGCGGCCCGTATCCTGACGCCATGGGAAGAAGTCCTGCAAGCGCAGCGGGCCGATGAAATCATCACCCGCCAGCGGCAGGAAGGCGTCATCTCCGAAACGAAGCGGCAGGCCATGCAGACCTTACTGCATAAAAGCAGCGGAACCATTGGCCGACTCTGCGCTATTTACAATAACCTCATCGTCGACTTACAGCAGAAAATGAAAGACGGAAAACTCGGTGTATCCGTGGCCTATGAAATCTGCCAGTTACGGCAGAAGACCAAAAGGGCCTGTTAGATGGAATGACCAAATTCGACATAGAAGAAATCAGCCTGGCCGATGTCCGACACTATAAAGACATGAACGGCATTAGTAATAAGCCGGCCGATGATCCACGGCAGACAACCATCATGGACTTCATCGACGACAAGCCGGCCGAAGAGCCAGCAGAAGAAACACGGCCTATGGTGGAAGCTGGTCGAGAACCGGAACGCCCTGCGGCGGTGGAAGTGGAACATGAACCGGAAAACGAAGAGGATGCCATGGACTCCGAAGAAAACCTGGCACTGAAAGAATACCAGACAGTAGCAGAGAGCGTCTGGCAGAGAACGTGCAGCCTTTGGAGACTGCATGATAAACACGTTAACGGGAATATCACAACGGAAAATTATATTGCCGAATCACAATATGAAGCACGGACGCTGTATCAGGAACTGGATCACCTGCGGGTTCTCCACGAAAAAACGAAGAAAAATAAAGGGGAGGGAGAAAACCAATGAAATGGGTAGCAACGAGGGAAGAAATGCCTGAAGTAGGACGCCGCGTGTTATGCGCGATGTACGCCGACACCGAATACGGATTTCCAGTATGTGGAGTTTTTGATGGGGAATATTGGATTGTCGACGATGTACAGCAGCTTATCGACAGAAGAGGGTACATTACTGGGCACCGATAGCACGGATACCGAAGGAGGACCGATAGTGTGGACCTGAAACGGATTGTATGGACGGAAATGATTGCCTGGGCGATTATCTTTTGGTTCGGAATTACGTATTTACTGTTGAGGTGGTAAGGTGGACATTGTAAAAGCAAATATCGTAGATGCCCGGGAATTCTTACTGATAATTCGGGAACAGAAATACGAGCTTGAAGAATTGAAGTATGAGCGATACTTAGAAGAAAACGGGCTATGCTTGAAAGTATCGAACCCGGCGCGGCCCTGTGTCAGCGCTGGCGGTCCTAACGACTTATCGCGTATCCCCGTTCACATCGAACAATTTGTAAAAAAGATTTCCCACGAAGAAGCGAAACTCTATCGGATACGGGAAATGGGAAAAGACTTTATATCCCTGCTTCCAGATGCCAGGTCGCGAGCTATCTTGAAATACTACTACATTGACTTTCTAACGTGGGAACAAGTCGCCTTGCGGATTCACTTATCGCCGTCCCGGACATATAACAGTCACCGCCTGGCTTGGCGCAGTTGAACAGTCTGATACGGGCCGCGTGGATGCGGAAATTTATCGAAATTTTAAAAGACAGGAGTAAATAGGAGTCGAAAATGTGGTAAAATGATAGTGTCAGAAAACAACAAAATACGGGCGCTCGCCTAACCGCGGAGCGCCTTTTTTGTACCCAGAAAGGGGGGACGGCATGATTCACTGCGATAACATCCGCTGTAAGTTCAATCAAATGGAAATCTGTACGAACCTGCGACTGGAAATCGTCCATGAGCGCTGTGTGTGTGTTGAACTGAAATATCATCGGGCGAAACGTCATGTGTCAGATTTGAACCATGAGCCGGTTCCCTATCGGTCCAGAAAGAGGGTTTTTAAATGACAGACAATAAAATCTGGGGAACCCCGATTTGCCGGGGGCGGCGAAAAGGTGAGCCAGGAAGAGCGCATGTACATGCAGCGCGAGGACTTGCAGCGGAAGATCCGTAAATATCGTACTGACTTGCAGCAGATTGAACCGCTCATCCGGCGCCTGGATAGCTCAATGGCGTCCTTGAAGGATATCAATGAGACGGATGCCAGAATCTTAGAGAGCCGGTATATTGATGATGCATCCTGGAAAAGTACAGCACGGTACGCCTGCTGTAGTGTTGGCTCCTGCCGGAGACGGGCACGCACTGCACTCAAAACATTGACCGGCATGATGTTTGGACCGGATGCTGTGCCTATGCAGACATCGGTTGTGTTCTTTAAACGATGATAGAACTATCAACACCAATGTGAATAACTTTATGGATAACTAGGGCATGGACACTTTCTGAACAGTTTTTAGCAGATTTTTAGCAGAAACATGACTGATTGTTGCATGATTTATGTACGGAATGTGTGGGCACTTTGTGCTATACTAATACCATCGAAAATTGAACAGGAAACAGACAACCACGCAGACCAGCGTGGTTTTTGTTTTCTTATTTTGGTTTCCATTTTCTTTTTTGATTTATAAAAGGATGTGAGGCAGCGTGGCCAGGGCATTTTCCAAAGACATTTACAATAGCCAGCGATGGCGAAAGGTCGCTCATGCTTATGCAGAGTCTCAGCACTACGTATGCGAGCGATGCCATAACCGTTCCTTTGTTGGGACTGGAAAGCCGCCTAGATTTATCGTCCACCACAAGACGCACTTGGCTCCGGAGAACGTAGGGGATGACAGCGTAGTGTATGGCTGGGATAACTTAGAGCTGCTATGTATCTACTGTCACAACGCTGTGCATGGTACAGGCATGGGCAGGGAGTGCGTGTTCGACGATGATGGCAATCCCATTGGTATCCTGGAACATAACCGCTAATCCCCCCAGTCTTCCCTTTTGGGAGCCTGAAAAATGCCGCCGGGGGCGGGCCTTTCTGTGATACAAACGGCATCCGCCAAGGGGGTGTAGTATCAAAACCAAAGGAAAAATAGCAAAAGAAACGTCAATAAGTAAGGAGGTGATGGAGTGAGACAGATTAAACCGGAAACAGCGATTAGAAGAAGGGTGAAAGCCTTGCAGGAGGCGTTGAAAGCCGCCGATGAAGAGAAACAGACGGTCGTGAGCCCGCTGATCGGGCAGGTTGCACGCCTGGAATACCAGTTGCAGAAGCTCATGGAGCAGCTGGAAGAGGTCGGATTTGTTGAAGAATATAAGAACGGCGAGAATCAGTTTGGAACCAAAGAATCAACGGTTTCAAAGGCCTACTCCACCACGTTCAAGAATTATGTGAGCGCCATCCGTACCCTGGTGCAATGCCTTCCGGCCACAGCGGCCCCTGATGCAGAGGATACGCTGACGGAATTCATCAAAAACAGGCCTTGAATTACATTGAAAAATACTATGGCGGCATAAAATCCGGGCAGATAGTGGTATCTGATAAGGTACGGCGGGTATTCAAGCATCTGACGGAAAAAATAAATAACCAAAATTCGCAGTATATCTACGATGATGCCAAAGCCAGTATGCCATTGACTTCATTCAGACCTTCTGCAAGCATAGCAAAGGCAAGTGGGGCGGCAAGCCAGTCATCCTGGAGCTGTGGCAAAAGGCCATCACGGCAGCGCTCTTTGGATTCGTAGATAAAGATACTGGTCTCCGGGAATACCGGCAGCTGATTCTTATCGTCGCCCGTAAAAACGGCAAATCAACGTTCGCTTCCTGCTTAGGACTGTTTTTACTGGTGGCGGACGGGGAAGCCGGCCCGGAAATCTATTCCGCTGCCACTAAAAAGGACCAGGCAAAAATTATATGGCGTGAAGCCTGCTCCATGATTAAGAAGTCGCCAGCATTGAACAAGAAATTAGATCTGCGCGTATCCGTCATCCGGTCACGCTTCAATGAGGGGACGTTCGAGCCGTTAGGCTCTGACTCTGATAAGCTGGATGGCCTCAACGTGCATGGAGCCCTGATTGATGAATTGCACGCCTTGAAGGATAAGAACCTGTATGATGTCCTTATCGACGGCATGACGGCCCGTGAACAGCCGCTCTGTATCATTACCACGACGGCCGGCACGGTCCGTGATAACATTTATGACCTGAAATACGATGAATGTGAGCGTATCATCAACGGATATGAGGATCCGGCAGGCTATAAGGATGAAACCATCCTCCCTATCGTCTATGAACTGGATAAAAGGGAAGAGTGGACGGACCCAGCGTGCTGGGCAAAAGCCAATCCAGGCCTAGGGAGCATTAAGAATACCCAGACACTGGCACAGAAAGTCTACCAGGCGCAGCATGATGCACTCCGAGTCAAGAACTTACTGTGCAAGGACTTCAATATCCGCGAAACCAGCGGGGAAGCATTCTTTACATTCGACCAGCTAAACAATGAAACCACCTATGACATGAAGGCTCTCAAGCCTAAGTATGGAATAGGTGGTTTTGATTTGTCCGAAACAACGGACCTGACCTGTGCGACAATGCTTTTTTGCGTCCGTGATGATCCGAATATCTACATCAAGCAAATGTACTGGATTCCGGAAGATTTATTGGAAAAACGGGTGCATGAAGACCAGGTCCCCTACGACATCTGGAAGAAAAAAGGTTGGCTCCGGACATCGCCCGGCTTCCGCAATGACTACCGGCTCATTCTTCAATGGTTCGTCGATGAAATGGAACAAGATGACATCTATTTGTACAAGTGCGGCTACGACCGATGGAGTGCAGCCTACCTGGTGCAGAGCATGAAAGAGCGTTTTGGCGATGACGTGATGGTTCCGGTAGCGCAGGGCAAGCAGACATTGTCCGGACCAATGAAGAATCTGGCAGCCGATTTGGCCGCCAAGCGGATTGTTTATGGCAACAATCCAATCTTGAAATGGTGCATGACGAACGTGGCCGTCGATGTAGACCGCAACGACAACATTCAGCCGTGCAAAACGTCCAATCCACGAAAGCGCATTGATGGCTTTGCCTCTTTGCTGGATGCCTACACTGCGTTGGAACAGAACAAAGAAGACTACATGAACCTTATTTGAAAGGGGGTGAAGACTTGGAATTAAGAAGCATGATGCAGTCCATTTTTGGGCGGCTGTTCAGACATGACGGTTTGACCAGGGCAAAGCTGCTGGATGGCTATTCCAACGACTACGTACCCTTTGATGGCAATGTCTACGACACTGCCACCGGGCGGAACTGCATCGACACCATTGCCCGCCATGCCGGGAAGCTGCATCCAAAGCACATTATCCGGCGGGACGGAAATATCGTGAAAAATGCAGATGACAAGCTGCAATACATCTTGTCTATCCGGCCTAATCCATTGATGACGACATCTGAGTTCATCGAGAAGATTGTTGCCAGTATTACTGCTACAATAACCTGTTTGTCTATATCCAGCGGAACCAGAATGGAGACATTACCGCATTATGGCCATTGAACTTTAACAATCTGGAGCTGTTCGAGGACCGCAAAGGAATCTATACTGCCAGTTCACTTTCGGCTCTGGAGAGAAGGCAACAGTCCCGTATGAGGAACTGATTCACATCCGGAGACACTATAACCGCGATGAAGTTTTTGGTGATCCGGAGGGGCAGATTCTCACGGAAGATATCAACCTACTGAAATCCGTCAAGACTGCCATTATCAATGTGGTCAAGAATTTCAGCAAGCTCCGTGGTGTCATTCAGTGGACTGGCACGGTCCGCCCGGAGGACCAGGAGGCCATGTGGCAGAAATTTGTTGATTCCTTCGCTGGGCCTTCCAATGGCAGCGGCATCGGATCATTGGATAATCGTGGCAAGTTTCAGCAGCTCCCCACTGATACCCAGACGTTTGATGCCAGCCAGATGACGTTTGCCCGGGATAATCTCTACAAGTATTTTGGAGTCAACGAGAAAATCGTTTCCGGGAAATTCACGGAAGAGGAATACCAGGCCTTCTATGAAAGCGTCATCGCGCCGATTGCCATTAAATTGTCTCAGGAATTTACTGAAAAGCTCTTCACCCAGAAGGAACGCGGCTTTGGAAATGAGGTTTTGTTTGAAGCCAACCGCCTGGCGTATATGAGTACGGCATCAAAGGTAAAGATTGCAGAGGCTATGATTCCGGCTGGCGCCATCAAACGGAATGAAATCCGTGAGTTATTCGGATATGCCGGCCTGCCTGGCAAGGAAGGCGAGGAAATTGTAGTATCGCTGAACTACGTGAAAGCAAAGGACCAGTCTCTTTATCAGACTGGTAAGGATGACAATGATAATGGCGCATCGGAAGGAGGTGATGGGGATGGAGAAGAAGATTGAGTGCAGACGGCTGGCGCTGAGAGCTGCGACCAGGAAGGCGGAGGGGAAGGCCTCCATGTTGAAGGTTATGCAGCTGTATTCAATGAAAAAACACTGCTGTGGGAATCGCCATATAGTGGGATAAAGTATTACGAAGTCATTGATAGAAACGCTGTTGATGCCAATACGGACATGAGTGACGTTATCCTTAGGTATAATCACTCTGATGCGGCACTTATCCTGGCACGCACGTCCAATGGCTCTATGAAAATTGCAGCCGATGAACGAGGAATCAAGGTAGAGGCCGACATCGCGCCGACAACGGCCGGCAAGGATATCTATCAGCTGATTAAGCGCGGGGACATCAATAAAATGTCCTTTGCCTTCACAGTAGACAAGGACGACTGGGAAAATGATTCCGCGGCCAAAGAGCAGACCAGGACCATCAAGCACATTGACATGATTGTGGATGCCAGCCGGTGGATTTCCCAGCCTACGATGGCACCAGCATTGCCGCCCGTGGCCATGATGGCATCATCGAAGAGTTGAAGCGCCATGAACAGGACGCGTCACTCCGTGAAAAGCTGATTGTTGAAACGTATCTATGAGAAAAGGAGACAACTATGAATAAGAGACTTTTTGAAATCAGAAGCCGTAAAGAAGAAATCAGGGCCGCGCTCCAGGGAGACGGCAAAGTTGACCTGAAAGCACTCCAGGAAGAACTGAGAAGCTGGATGCTGAGCAGAAAGAAATTGAAGAACGTGAAAAGATTGCCGAAGGTATCAATCTGGGGAACAATCCGGAAGGCGTACATGGCCGCCAGAAGCCGAAGGCCAATGAAACTGCCAAGGGGCTTGACTCCGATGAATACCGTAAGGCCTTCATGGACTATGTTGTACGTGGCATTGCCCTCCCGGCTGAGTTCCGTGCAGCAACTACTACGACTGATGCAGGCGCACTGATTCCACCGACCACTCTCAATCGTGTCATTGAAAAGCTGCGCACCTATGGCAACATCCTGCCGCTGGTAACCCGCACTGCGTACAAGTCTGGCCTGGCTATCCCGACTTCCGAGGTTAAGCCTGTAGCCACCTGGGTGGCAGAAGGCGCTACTTCTGATAAGCAGAAAAAGACCCTTGGCACAGTTACTTTCAGCCACTTCAAGCTGCGCTGTGCGGTCGCTGTAACTCTGGAATCCGAATACATGACTCTGTCTGCATTCGAAGATACCATTGTTTCCAACATTACAGAGCTATGGCCGTTGCGCTGGAAGAAGCTATTATCAAGGCACTGGTTCTGGCCAGCCGACCGGCATCATCAAAGACCTTACCAAGGGCTCTACTCTCAGCGTTACCAAGCTGGGCCTTGATACTATCACCGGCGCAGAAGGCAAGGTCCCGCAGGCCTATGAGCTGGCGCTGTATGGGTCATGACTAAAGGCACCTTTATGCAGTTCATGGGGATGACCGACTCTGCCGGCCAGCCCGATTGCCCGCGTCAATGCAGGCGTCAATGGCGTCCCGGAACGTGTCCTCCTGGGTCGCAATGTAGTTCTCTGTGATTATCTGCCGGACTTCTCCGCAGCACTCACTAAGAACGATGTTTTCGCTTTCATTTATCGCATGAAGGACTATGTCCTCAACACCAACTACAACGTTTCCATGAAGGTCTATGAAGACAACGACACCGACGACCTGGTAAGAAAGTCCATCATGATTGCGGACGGCCGCCCGGTTGACTTCAACTCCCTTGTCCTGTTGACTGGCAATAAGACAGCGTAAGGGGTGACGAACCATGGCCGTAACGCTTGCCCAGGCAAAGAATTATTTAAAACTAGATAATGACATTACCGACGATGATGAACTGGTAACGATCCTGATCAGTGCGGCCGGCGACTATGTAAGACGGACGACGGGGAAGGTCAATACTGGCGATAATCAAAGCCAGCTATATGACCTCTGTATCAAAATGCTGGTGGCGCACTGGTATGAAAACCGTGCTGTTTACAGCCAGAAGCCGGGCGCCATCAACGCGATTCCCCATACTGTGACCGCTTTGCTGACTCATATTGCCCAGTGCAGTGACTACCCGGAGGGATAGCCTATGATTAATGTTGAAATCGGGTCACTCGATAAAAGAATCCATATCATGCAGTACCAGGAAAGTACCGATGAATATGGGCTTACCCATCAGACCCTGGCTGATGCTATCGGCAATGCCATTTGGGCCCGTATCGAACCGGCACGCGGCAAGACCTACTATGAGCAGTATAAAGACAAAGTTGAGTTCGTCACCAAGGTCACGATTCGTTACCGGAAAGGGATTACCCCGGATATGCTGGTGCAGTATGCGGGCACTACCTATCGTATCATGTCGGTTGTTGACCCGTATGAGGCCCATGTAAAACTGGAACTCATGTGCAACATAAAGGAACGAGGTGATTCTGGTGAGGATTGAAGAATTCGTCAGGCGATTGGATGAAATGAGGGTACAGTATCCCGGCGATGCCGAAGACGTGCTGGAAGCCGGCGCCAAGAAGATGACGAAGGCCATCCGGAAGGCGTCCCCTGTCGGGGATACGAACCACCCGCACAAATTGAAGAAGTCGTGGCGCTGCAAGATTAAGGGATACAGGGCGGCAGATACCCGCGCGGAAATCCGTTCTACGGCACCTCATTTCCATTTGGTGAACCGTGGCGTGCAGAACCCAAAGGATACTCATGGCAATCCGAAACCGGAATGGCGCAGCGCTTTGAACCGTCATAAGGGATCTTGCAGAAAGCGGTGCAGGACAACTGGGACGGCATCAAGGATGGCATGGCCAAAGACTTCTACCAGAAAGTACGTGATCACCTTGGCTAAGATCGTAAGACAGATTGATGCACTGAGCGCTGTTATCCAAGCCGTTTCCAAAGCAACCGGATGCAAAGTCTATTCGGATGAGGTCCTTGAGAAATTCAAGAAGCCGTGCTTTTTCGTTTCGGCATCGTCCCGCATGACTCCGTATACGGATAATGTAGTAGAGAAAGAGCTGACCATTGCCCTGACGTATTTCCCCAGGGATAACGAAAAGAATGAAATAACCTACTTAGGGATTGTTGACCTCATTCAGCGGCTCTTCCAGTCTGGCGTACAGGTTGGGGACCGATATCTTCACGTCGAAAGCGTCGAGGATGACCGTACCGGGGAAGAGCAGGACATCTTGCAGGTAACCATAGTGATCCCGTTCTTGGAACAGGTTGAAAAGCCTGCTGGCGGGAATGTTGAAATCATGGGTGAAGTTGAACTGAATATCCATACCATCTCCAACAAACAGCGCAGGACTGCTGAGGATGAGAAATGGAATTCGAAGATTGATTCAGGAACTATATGAAGGAGTGAAGATATATGGCAAAACTCGGAATGCCTTCCGTAAACATTGCGTTTATTGAAGCGGCATTGAAGCCATTGAGCGCAGCCAGCGTGGCATTGTGGCTCTTCTGCTCGAAGAACCGCAGGATACCATCACAAAATTGCTGACTGACCATAAAATTACTAGTGGCACCACTTCAAAGGATGTGGCTGCCATCACCAATCCGTTTACCGTTTATACCACCGATGATATTCCGGAGGAACTGACTGACGATAATCGCGATTACATCACGAAATGTCTCATTGGGTATACTAAGACGCCATACCGCGTCAAAGTGTATTTGCAGGCAACAAATGAGACAAAAGACAGCTCTGAGGATAAGTTCGCAGATACGCTCAAGATCCTGGCAACAGACCGCTGGGATTATCTGGCTATCCCGTCCATCGCTACGGACCAGTTGGAATCTGTAGCCACCTGGCTCAAGACGAACCGTGAAAACAAGTTCAAGAAATCCAAGGTTGTGCTGCCCGGATACAGCGCAGACTATGAAGGCGTCATCAATTTCTCGAACACTACCATCAAGACCAAAACTAAATCGTATACTGGCGCTCAGTACACGCCACGTATTGCCGGCCTGATTGCAGGAACCCCGATGACAATTTCTGCAACGTATGCCCCGCTGGCGGAAGTCATTGACTGCGATAAATACAGCCTTGACGAAAACGACGAGAAGGTTAATAAGGGAGAGTTTTTCGTTTGGTATGACGGCGAAAAGTTCAAGATGAGCCGTGCCATGAACTCTTTGGTCACTACGACTCAGGGGAAACTGGAAGCCTATCAGACCATCAAGACCGTGGATGTCATGGACATGATGTATGACGACATCAAGAAAACCGCCCAAGACAGCTACATCGGCAAATACACGAACGATTACGACAACAAGCAGCTGCTGATTACTGCGATTGGTGGCTATTTCAAAGAACTGGAAGATGGCCGCCTCTTACAGAAAGGCTATTCCACGATTGATATCGACGTAGAAGCCGTAAAACGTATCAGCTTGAACATGGCCTGTATACGAAGGACGAACTTGCCGACATGTCTGATTTGGAAATCAAGAAACTGGATACGAAAAAGAAAGTATTCCTGACCGCCAAGGTGAAAATTCTTGATGCAATGGAAGATATCGAACTTCCAATCAATATTTAAGGAGGTGTTGAACTATGGCAGATTCTATGGTAGCCAGCAGGTTATGTCCGGCACCGAAGGTGAAGTATGGATCGATTCTGATTACATGGCTCAGGTAACTGCGTTCCAGGCCGAAGTGAATCTGGTAAAAGAAGAAGTCAACCAGGTTAAAAAGCGCGGCAAGCAGTACAAGACAACCGGATGGGAAGGGAAAGGCAAAATCAAAATGAACCACATCTCTTCCTACATGATTGATAAAATGGCTGATAACATTAAAAATGGCCATCAGACGGTTTGCACCATCATTGCCAAGCTGTCTGATCCGGACGCTATCGGAGATGAACGTGTCTGCATCCGTGACGCGACCTTTGATAAGTTGACGCTCATGGATTGGGAAGCGAAAAAACTGACCGAAGACAGTTATGACTTCACGTTTACGGACTTTGATATTCTTGACCGCGCGTCTGAATAAGAAAGGCAAGGTAATCTATGAATTTAGCAGAGGCATTGCTTGCAGCTGATGCAGGCAAGGTAATGAAGAAAGCAACGAAAGATTTCGAAGTAAAGCGACTCTCCGGCATTATCGGTGAGCCGTTTGTGCTTCATCTGTGCCAGATTCCATCCCGGCGCGTAAGGGAAATCCAGGACGGCGCGGTAAAGTTTGACCGCAATAATAAGCCGGTCGGCGCTGATACCTACAAGTTGCAGATCATGCTGCTGGTTGACGGCATCACCAACAAGGACTTCGACAGCAGAGAAGTTCTCAAGCACTACGGGGCAGGGACCAGAAAAGATTTGTTTGAAAAGCTGTTCAATGCCGGCGAAATTGCTGACATTGCGGAGCAGATTACGGAACTCTGCGGCTTTGGCGGTGAGCAGAGTGCTGCAAGGGTTGAAGAAGTAAAAAACTGATAGATTCCGACGGGGATGTTCAGACCATGTACTGGCACTATGTCAGGCATGGTGTGAAACCGTCGGAGTGGTTTGCGATGGGCCCGGGCGAGCGTGTAGTTCTCCGGGCTTTTATGTTGAAAGAAATCGAAGGCGAAGAACATGCCCGCGAACAAATGGAAAACAAAGTGAAAGGAGGTTAACGTATGGCCGAAATTATTGATGTAATCATGAGACTCCAGGACAATGTCACAAGCGGGCTGGCAAGGATCCGGAACAGTATGGAAGAAACCAGTAGAGCCAACCAGCGTATGGGGCGTGATATTTCCAAAGCGGGGAAGAATGTCAGCGATTTAGGTGAAGCCATGCTCCCGGCGGCTGCGGGCATTACGGCTCTGGGTGCAGCAAGTGTTAAGACATTCATGAATTTCGACCAGACCATCACAGCGGCAGGCGTCAAGGCTGGAGCCACGACGGAAGAGCTGACCCAGATGCGGGAAGCAGCTTCTAAGATGGGCGCCGATTTCCCTATCAGCGCCCAGGAAGCAGCAGAAGCATGGATAGACTGGCGGCGGGCGGCTTCAATGCTTCCCAGTCTATCGCGGCCATGCCTGGCATCATCGAGGCATCTATTGCATCCGGCGAGGATCTAGCCACTACGTCCGATGTAGTAACCTCTGCACTTTCCATTTGGAGCCTGACCACAGGTGATGTGGCATCTAATACCACTCACGTTGCTGACGTTATCCAGGCGGCAGCCAATGCGTCGAAGCTTGGGATGCAGGACTTTGGCCTTGCGATGCAGTATGCAGCGCCCCGGCGGCCGCACTGGGCGTAAGCATCGAAGAGCTGGGCACTGCCATGGCTGTTATGTCTAACAATGGCATTGAAGCCAGCTCGATTGGTACCGGCTTACGTTCAATGATGAGCCGCCTGGCATCGCCTCCAAAAGATGCTGCCAATGCCATAGAACAGATGGGACTCAAGATTAAAGATGCAAGCGGTAACTTTGTCGGACTGGAAAACGTCATCGGGCAGATGCGGACGGCCATGGCCGGCATGTCGAATACAGAGCAGGTGGCCATGGCCAAAGCTATTGCCGGTGAAGATGCTTACAGCGGTCTGTTATCTTTGATTAAGACTAGCCCCGAAGCATACAAGCAGGCAGCGGATGCCATCAACAACAGTTCCGGCAGCAGCCACCAGGCGTACATGACAATGCAGAAGACGCTCAAGGGCTCCATTGATTCCCTCATGGGTCCGTGGAAGCTCTGGGCCTGTCCTTTGGCTCTGCCTGGCACCAACAATTCAGTGGGCGGCCGGCGGCATCAAGGCGCTGGCGGATGCTCTTACAAACCTTTCTCCGGAAACCAAGAACATGATTGTTCAGATAGCCGGGGCATTTGTTGGGCTTACTGGGTTTACTATTGCCGCCGGCAAGGCCATTACCATCGGCGGAAACATGGCCAAGGTATACGGCCAGATTGGTACGGTGATGAGGGGCGGGACCATCAGCAACAAGGCCTTGCAGTTTGCCGTTCAGGGTGTGATGCGGGGCTTCACCATGCTGCGCACGGCGTCCGTGGCCATGCTGGGCCCATGGGGCATTGTGATTGCTGCTATTGCGGCAGCAGCTTTCCTCATCTATCGGAACTGGGACCGTATCGGCCCGTTCTTCCAGCGGCTTTGGACGCAGATTAAGAGCGCATTCAATGCCGCGGTGAGCATGATCCAGCCGGCTATTTTAAAACTACAGATGGTCTGGCATACACTCACCCAGGCATTCCAGAACGGGACCGGCGTTTTCAGAGTCTTGAACATGCTTTCTGATGTGCTGGCCGGAGTCATCGGCGGACAGCTCTATGCGGCGTTTGTCATCGTCTCTAGTGTTATCACTGGGGCAGTCACGGCAGCATTCAGTATCCTGGGCTCGATTGTTACGGCGGCTCTGGGCGTGTTCAGTGGGCTGATTGAATTCATTACGGGTGTTTTTACCGGCGATTGGTCCATGGCTTGGCAAGGCGTTGTTGACATTTTCAGCAGCATCTTCGGCGGCTTGAAGGGAATTTGCGACGGCATTCTGCAAGGTATCAAAGCAGCCATCAACGGTGTAATCGGCGGAATCAATTCAATTTCCGTTGATATCCCTGACTGGGTTCCGAAATACGGCGGCAGCCACTTTGGATTGAATATCCCTTACTTGTACAATGGCACGACCAACTGGCAGGGCGGCGCAGCGGCAGTCAATGACCGCGGCGCTGAAATCATCAATCTTCCGTCCGGAGCGCAGGTCATTCCGCACAGCCAGTCTATGAGAAATGCATACAACATGGGCGCGGCATCCGGGAACCTCAGGACCGGCGGAGGGATTACCGTTAACATCAGCGGCGTGACCATCAATAACGGCTCCGATATCCGAGAATTTGCCCGTAAAGTGGCAGAACAAATCCATTATGAGATGGAAAAGGAAGCCATTAATTCTACAGTGGGGGCGATCTGATGAGTAGTTTCTTAAACTTTATGAGTACCGCTTCCAGCATACTGGGGAGTGTTCTTGGAGCCCTGGGCGGTAATGGTGGAGACGGTTGTGTATTTACGTTGTCCGGCGGCAGCAGCAGTGTCGCCTTCCCTGTCAGCCCACCTGATTTTGAAGTGGTGAACCCGTACAATAACAGCACGGTCAACATCAACAATTTGGGCGAAATCAATATGATCGGTAAGCGCGGCCTGGCCACGATGAAATTTTCATCGTTCTTCCCTGCCCAGGATTACAATTTTCTGCAAACAGTGATGCCGGCAGCCCATATGAGCTGGTAGGCAAGGTCAAGCAGATGGCAGAAAGCGGGCAGCCGTGCCGCATCAGCATCACGGGTACAGATGTCAGCCTGCCGGTCACGATTGATGAGTTTGTTTATAAAGAAAAAAGACGGCAGCGGCGATGTGTATTTCAGTTTGGCTCTGAAAGAATACCGCTACATCATGCCCCAGGCTGACGTTCTGAGCGATACGACTGGCCTAAAGAGCCGTGTCGCAGAGACTGGCGCAAGCAAGGAAACCACCTGCCTGGGGGCCATGCACGCGCTGGACAATGCGCAGAAGGCCTTCCAGAAGACCACCAGCATTGTCAATCAAGGCAAGCGTGCCTTGGCCTGTATAAAAGCATGGTGAAATCCGGCGGCATCCCTGCCGGCACGGTACTCACGACCGTTGCTAATGCTGTCAGGACGGGTGGCAAGAGCCTGTATAAGTTCTAAGAGGGATAGAGATATGTTAAGCATTCGCTATAGTGACCCACCTGAAACGGAAAAAGAGACAAAAGCCCGCAAGGATAGCAAGGGGGCTGAGCCGAAAAACAACTTTGACATCACGAACTATGTGCAGAAGCTTTCGTGGTCCGGAGACAGTCAGCAGGCCGCCCGCAAGCTTGAATTTTCCATCGCATACAACACGCCGGACAAGGATAAGACGTTTGTGCCGCTTGATTTGAAAATCGGCGGATTCATCTACTTGTTTTACCGGGAAAAGGATACGGATCCGGAGATTGAAATCTTCCAGGGGCGCATCTTCTACCGGAAACGTGTGACGGATTCCTATACATTCGATTTTTCCTGCTTTGATGACATGATTTATTTGGCTAAGAGCAACATCAGGGCAGTCATCACCGGCACGGTGGCGGCTGGCATTCAGCAGGTGTGCAAAGAGATTGGCATACCCGTTGGGACTCTTCCGGATGGGCTTGATGCATCCGTTGACTATATTGCGGATGATAAGAGCGGGACGGAAGTGCTGCGGGCCCTCCTTGACATCCAGCAGACGGCTGATAAGGCTGCCAAGAAGGACACCTACTATTTGCCGGTATGCATCAATGGCCAGGTCAATGTCATCAAGAAAGGCGAGCTGATTGACGGGTATGTAGCAACGGCGGGCACCAACACGTTCAGCACGGAGCATTCCGAAAGCATCGAGAATATGGTCAACCGGATAAAAGCAGTAGATGACAACGGGACCATTTGCCAGATGTTCACGATAAACGACGACGTGACGCACTACGGCATGATTCAGAAAATCTACAAGATGCAGCCGCCTAAACCTGATGAAACAGTGGATAATGTCACCGCCGCCAAAGCCCAGCTGGCACGGCTGAAAGATGAATCGAGTCTGAAAGGGCTCGGAAACGTCCAGTGCATCACCGGATACAGCATCAAAGTGCAGGAAGAACAGCTTACGGGTACGTTCTATATCAAAAGCGATACCCACAATTTCGAAAATAACGTCCATACGATGGATTTGACGCTTGAATATATTCCGGATCAGCCGGAACAGCCGGAGATTGAGCAGGTAGACTATGCAACACCGGTGTTCAACAGCTCGAAGGACCGCATGAAGAACAAGGAGGGCATTTCCAATGGCTCTGCTGATGTCGATGCGGGAATATCTGCCGGCTGGGATGCTTGGGGCGGCCAGACGATGAACAACGGGCGTGAAGGCTGCGCTGAATTTGTTGGCAAGTGCGGCAGCTATTACAGTCCGTTCCTGGCGCAGGAAGCCAACAATGGCGTTGTCTATTGCCCTACGATGGTGGCCGATGCGGATGCAGCCGGCCTGTTGTCGTATGATACCAGTGACCTACAGAAGGGCGATGTCATTGTCTATGGTGATGACGACCACGTTGTTATCTACGATGGCCAGGGCGGCTATTACGGCAATAGCTCATCCCGCAATGTCACTGTTCATGGCAGCGACTACACGGAAATGGGGATGCCGGTCACGAAAGTCATTAAAGCATCAAGGGGGTGACGATGAATGAAGAAAACAGACAATCCATACAAGGGCCTTGTGGACTTAAACCGGAAGCTGGCAGAGAGAGCTGCCTTGCAGCCGACTGCCGGCATCGGCGTTATCGTCAGCCCACCTCCGGAGATTAAGATCCGATACAATGGCTACGTCTTAAACAAGAAACATTTGTGGATTGATGACTACTGGATCCCCGGACACACGCGCCATATGGTCGGTTCAACAGCAAACCGTGCTGGCGGCTCTGGCGATGCTGCTTATGAATCTCACAACCATCCGATTGACAACGATGAACGGCTGACAGATACATGGAAAGTGGGCGACAAGGTCCTTCTGCTGCCTGTCACTGGGGATGATAACAAGACCACAAAGCAGTATATCGTGGGGATGAAACTAAGGAGCTTGACGGCAATGAGTAATCCATTTGTGGTAGGCCCATCTACATCAGAAACGGCAACCCAGAGCCTTCCTACGTTCACTGAATTCGCCTGGGACTTTGATAAGGATGATTTCATTTACCAACGTGACGGGTCCCATGCAATTGTGACCGGGAAGGAAGCTATCAAGGTATGGGTGCTGCATGTACTCCGATGCGAACGGTATCGGTATCTTGCATACTTTGATGACTACGGCATCGAGCTTGAAAAGTTTATCGGTACAGGCCCCAATGATGGGCAGCGGAGTTCTGAGCTTTTCCGCTATGTAAAGGAAGGCTCATGGTTAACCCATACATTACGGATGTTACGGCATTGAAGGTCACCCAGGAACACAAGAAAATTACAATGGTGATTCACCTGGAAACTGTTTATGGTAAGGTTGAAATGGGAATCGAGGTGTAAAGATGTTCGAAGCAGAAACAAGGTCCGTTATCCTGGAACGGCTGAAAAAATATTATGCAGAATTCAAAGAGACGGACGTAAGCGCTGTGGAAGGCACGTTTTCCTTTGATACCCTGGCAGCCAATGCGAAAGAATTTGAAAAGGCCTACGCTGAAATGGACTTGATGATGGACGCCGCCTTCCCACAGACAAGCTGGGGCATCTACCTGGACAGGCTGGCGGATGAACTGGCAGGATTGTCCAGAAGAGCTGCAACACCGGCAGTGGTTACGCTATCCATTACCGGAACCGCTGGCGTAACTGTTCCGGCTGGCTCATTATTTGCAACGGGCAGCGGCACGAACTTTGCCACCGATGAGGCAGTGAAGCTGGACGACAAGGGCACTGGCACTGTAAAGGCTACAGCGCAAAGTACCGGAGCAGGAGGCAATGTGGCAGCGGGTTCCATCACGGTTATACCAGTTAGTATCTACGGCGTCAGCAAAGTTACGAATGAGGCGGCTGCCTACAACGGGTACGAAGAAGAAACTGACGGGGCTTTGCTGGAACGGCTGCTGTTTGCCGTGAGGCAGCCAGCCACATCCGGAAATGTATACCATTACATTGAGTGGTCCACATCGGTCAGTGGCGTTGGCGCTGTCAAAGTGCTGCCGCTCTGGGATGGCAACGGGACCGTCAAAGTTATCGTTGTTGATGCCAATAAAGACACGCCCAGTGAAGAGCTGCTGCAAAAAGTGCGGGATACCATCACGGAGAACGCGCCGATTGGAGCTACGGTGACCGTCACAGCACCTGTTTTGAAAACGGTCAATGTAGCTCTCAAGGTAACCGACGGGACTGGCAACGCGGATGCCATCAAAGCGGCTCTGACAAAATATTTCAAGGCCAGCGTGTTCGGCACAAACTACACTACGCAGAAGGCAACTGACACGGTGACCATCTCTTATGCCCAGATCGGCCGTATCATCCTGGATAACTCTGATACGACCGGTGTAAACGATTATGATAATCTGACGATTAATGACGGTACAGATAACATCATCTGTGCGGTGGATAATCTTCCCGTAGTTGGGACGGTGACGCTGACATGAGTGATCATAATTGGATGCGGCAAAGCATTGTAGATATTCTGCAATACCTGCCGGCGTTTCTGGCTCACAGCCAGCAGTTCCATGCCGCAAACGATGCGGACAGTAAAGAGCATGACACCATCCGGACTGATTTGCAGGATGTACTGGATCAGCTCTATGTGAACACTGCTACATGGGGGCTGGATAGATGGGAAGAGCTGGTAGGGCTGCCCACCGACAAAAATAAAGACATTGTTCGGCGGCGAGCAGCCGTGCTGAATAAATTGCAGCCGGCAAGCAGCGTTACTGAAAAATTTCTTAAAGAAATCGTGAACACATACATCGCAAACCGCTCGTGTTCGGTAAAAAGCATCCCAGAAGATTATTCCGTGGAAATCGAATACGATGGCGGCCAGGTCAATGACTTCCATGCATTGGTGGATGCAGTGAGAACATATATCCCCGCTCATCTTGGATTTTTGGTCAACAATGCCATGAATGAGAACCCAGTCATGGCAATAGTAAGGGAAACATTCGACCAGGAAGAGCTGACAGAAGAAATCAAATTGTTGCCAAATGGTAATGCACCTGGCTATGTTGCCATCTTTGCAATCAAAACCATTGACACAGATATTTTCCCAGCCGAGTTTGACGAAAAATCAGGCGGGAGCTGCTATAACATTTGCTGTGGGAGCGTTTTCGATGAGGAGGTGTTGGCTGAATGAGCTTAGAGACAAACAAGTATTATTTAACGAACCGTGGGCAGGAAATTTTAAGCGGAGCAATTTCTGGCACGCTCATTAATGTATCTGCTGTAAAAATTGGCTCAGATGCATTGCCAAGTGATGAGAAATCAGTACGGGCGATGACTGCACTCACAGCTGTGCAACAGACATTGCTCATTAATGGCATCGTAACGCAAAAAGGTGAAGCAAGGATTACTGTGGTAATTTCCAATGATAAAGTCACCACCGGTTATTATGCCAGGGCAATCGGGTATATGTTATTGACCCCAAGACGAATGCAGAAACACTATTTGCAGTTTCTGCTCTTGATGATAGCTACATCCCAGCTTACGGCATTTCCGCGAAAGTCAATCAGATTTACACAGTCCATATTGTCATTGGCGACGCACAGGTAACTGTTGTGGGTGATGGGGATTTGTACTTGTTAAAAAAAGATGCTCTGACGATTGACAGGATTTACCCGATTGGATGGTTATCCCTCTTCTGGGAGATAATGACCCGAACAGCCTGTGGCCGACCACGCAATGGGAAAAGATGGCAGAAGGTATGGCGATGATCAGCGCCGGTGAAACATATACATCCGGCGCAACCTATGGAGCTAATGAAGTGACCATTGAAAAAGACAACCTGCCAAAAGTCAAAGTGGATATCACTACGGAGGATGCAGGGGATCATACGCATCCTTCATTAACAGGAATTAGCGAAGCCGGTTTTGATGTCACAAATGGCGGCGGTGAATCTGATGGTGGTGACCCGCTGCGTATTGCTGTAGGTGATAACCGGCCATATCACAATAACCGATATTCAGCCATCACCGGCCCAGCTGGCAAGCATAAACATAAAGGTTCTACAGATTATCTGGGCGATGGCCAGGGGCTCAACGTCATGCAGAAATCTGTTGCAATCAATCTTTGGAAGCGTATTGCTTAAGGAGGCACAATGGTAAATTTGTTATTACAGAAAAAGGAAAGGCGCTGCAAGCCAAAGTGTTTGCCGGTAAGTGTAAATATGCATTTACAAAAATCGCTGTAGGCAATGGTACATCAACATCATCTGACGATTATGTAAGGCGCAATGACTTGGTGGCACCGAAGGCAAATATCCCAATAAAATCGGTTACTGTAGATGGTGCCGAATGCGAGGTAAAAGGTCTGATGACCAACAGCGACATCGACGAAGCTTTTTACGTCAGAGAAGTGGGACTCTTTGCGGAAGATCCTGATAATGGCGAGATTATGTTTTGTGCGCATTATTATGATATGCCTATGCCTATTGATGCCGCCTCTAGTGGCAGCTACACAAAAGAATTCACGTTCCGGACTGGAATTGAATCTGCTGACAATGTCAATGTAACTGTGAGCCCTGCTGGCATCGCCACGCAGGCACAGATTGATAAAGTGCAGGCACAGATTGATAAAGCGCAGGCGCAAATTGATAAAGCGCAGGCGCAGATTGTGGATGATTATAAATCAAGCCTTATCGCATTGCTCCCTGCACATTACGCAAGGAGTGTAGAATGGTCCGGATCAAAAAGCTCTATTATTGTGCCGAGCTACCTGACCGTAAATATCGGAAATCAGGGGTATGTGCATAATGGCGACAGAACTATCGACATCACGCAACCAGCGAGCTGGGACGATGCGACGCTTGCAGATGCCGCGAATCGAAAAGGAAAAGATTTTTACATTTATGCGTGTCGACCGGCAGATGGGACCTCTGTTCCGCACCTTATTTTGTCAGCAAACAGCACAGTCCCTAATGGCTATACGGCAACCAACAGCCGAAAGATTGGCGGCTTCCATGGCCTTTGCGCCGATGTTGGGACCATATCTGATAATCTGATGTCCGGATATTCCGCCGGTGACATTATCCCCACGACGCTTTGGGACCTGAAGCATCGCCCAGTCTCGTCCCCAGAAGGGATGTTCTACGCAAACGGCAGATGGTTCGATATCTACCTGTGCAGCTGGGATGGGTCGAAGCTGGTATCCAAATACAATGCGGTTGTGGCCGACGGCGAAAGCACAAAGAGATTCAGCGGTATCGGATTCGCAGAAGAACTGGCTAAAATTGGAAAACATCTTCCGTCTTATGACGATTTCGTGCATTTCGCAAAAGGCGTGCCAGAACTCCGGAATATCAAAGGCTCTGCTGATCAAAATACTACGGGTGGCCATGTTAATACAGACAATCAGCGGATCATTAGCAGCTACGGGGCCGAAGATGTTGCCGGCGTTCAGTGGCAATTCCTTTCTGACCTTTTTGGCTCAGATTTCTCGTCCAATTGGAATCATGATTCGTTTACAACAATCGCAACCTTGGCATTGATGTGGACCGCGGTTCCTGCTATGGTGGCGGCTTGAGGCGGTTGCTCGCGGGCGGCCTTTGGTCGATGGCTCGAATTGCGGGTCGCGCGCTGCGCTTGTCAATAATTGGGCAGCGTATGCGTGGGACAGCTCTGCGGCGCGTGGTGCGTCTGAGCCGTTGGCCGTGGGGCTGTAACCGAAGGCGCGAAGCGCGGAGCGACAAAACAAAAGCAATAAAATATGGGCAAATGGGCAACACGGGTTGCTCGCAGGCAGCAATTGGGACGATAGCTCGAATTGCGGGTCACGCACTGCGAATGTCAATAATTGGGCAGCGAATGCGTGGGACAACAATGCGGCACGTGGTACGTCTGATACGTAGAGACAATAGTATAGTGAACCCTGAACACTTGGATAAAATGCGTCCAGCTAACCCTACGGCTGGTCCATTTGCCCTGCGGAATGCCAAAATACACAACAGGGGTCCCTCTTTATTAGTAAAACCATGAGTATGAAAGTTAGGAGGAACAATTTTATGAAAAGACACGGTAATTTGTATCAGCAGATCATAAGCCGTGAAAATATAGAGATTGCGGCCCAACATGCCAGAAAGAGAAAGACTTGGCAGCAGGCTGTGAAGAAGTTCGACGAACACAGGGAGGAAAGGGTGGCGGCTATACACGATATGCTCGCTAATCATACATTCCGGACCGCCCCGTATAAGACCAAAGAAATTTTCGAGCCGAAGAGGCGCACTATTTACATCCTGCCGTTTTATCCGGATCGAATCGTACAGCATGCGATCATGAATGTTTTGGAGCCTATATGGGACGGCCTGCTCGTCGAAACCTGCTATTCATGCAGGAAGGGGAAGGGCCAGCATAAAGCGAGCGCCAGGTGTATGAAGTACGTCAAGCGGTATGAGTTTTGCTACCAGTTTGATATCCATAAGTTTTATCCATCTATAAACCACGAAATTCTCAAAAAGATTATTCGAAAGAAAATCAAAGACAAGGAAGTCTTGTGGTTGCTGGATGAAATCATAGATAGCAACCATTCCGAAACCAATGTTCCGATAGGTAACTACTTATCGCAATGGTTTGGAAATATCTATATGAACGAGCTGGACAAGCTGATAAAAGAAGCCCTTAAAATCGGACCATATGAAAGATATTGTGATGATTTCTTGATATTTGGGGACGACAAAGCAGAAATGCGTCGGCAAGGGGATATTATAGAAAAATTTCTCAACGACAAGTTGCGGCTCACACTTTCAAGGAAAAGTCTATTTCATACTTATCAGGGCGTCGATTTCATCGGGTACCGGCACTTCCATAACGGTAAGCTCTTGGTGCGGAAACGGACCGCAAAGAAAATAAAGCGGAACATCAGGGCGTTAAAATGGAAGTTCAAGAATGGCAGGATAGAAAAAGACCGTGCCCGGTCTACTGTGGGCAGTGTGCATGGTTGGCTCTGTCACGCCAATACTCATAATCTTTCCGTGTCGCTCCAGTTAAAGGAACTAAGGGAGATGATAGACAATGCATAAATTTTCCGATTTCGCGAAGCCTGCTATGCTTGATGGGCAAAAGATAAAAATCAGCGAACTGTTTAACAAGCCAATTGCCGTCATGGGTGCAAAGATTACTAAGAGCAAAGTTAACAATGGCGAATGTCTCCAACTGCAAATTCGAATGGATGAAAAGAACTATGTTTGTTTTACTGGTTCTACTGTGTTGATCCAGCAGATTAAAGATAATATGAATGAAATACCATTTGAAGCTACCATTACTACGGTTGGCAGTGCTTACCAGTTTACATAAGGAGGTTAATTATGGTTGGGTATCCTAAAAATTTAAACACAAGGCTGACTATGAATTTGTAAGAGCAAATTTTTCCAAAGAAGATTTCCGCCAGGATTTTCAGAATCTGCTTGATACTATGGGCGACTGGTTCAATGTTGGCAAGTTGTCCTCAGGAGAGCAGGGTAAAACAGACAAGACGCACAAAGTTGTAAAAGACGAATCAGGGGATTCCTACCAGTATGAGTTCAAGGTGAACCCTAATTGTCGCATGTTTCAGCTTGGCTATACAGAAGAATATGTTAAGAAGATTTTGGCTTGATGGCAAAGGAGGCTAAATAGTGGATTGGTGGCAGATTCTTTTAGCAGGCGTGCCATCCTTATTTTCAGGCATCCTGTTGTATGAGTGGAAACAGCAGCGAAAACGCATTAAAGAGCAAGAAGACGAAAAGGAAGTACGAAATGAAGCTTTGGTCAAGGGAGTGCAGGCCCTGCTGCGCGACGTCTTATCACTGGAATGGAGACATGCCTTGAAAAAGGATATGCCCCGATTAATACGGTGGAAATCATGGGCTCAATGTATGCCGCATACTGTGACCTTGGAGGGAACGGTATTGTAAGCGGAATATATAAGCGCTTTAGCAGCCTTCCGCACAAGCTTCCGGATGACGTGTAAGGCGGTGGTTGAGTTGTTCCAGTTTGAAAAAATTGATATCGAAAATATTTTAGTCATTATTGCTCTTTCAGCGAGTTTGATAATGGCTATTTTTTATGGGCTCGATAATTTGGCCATGAGCATTGTGACCGGCCTTTTGGGATACATCGGCGGCACAATCAAGGGCTCCACACCGAAAGGAGGTGACAATAAATGAACGTATTTATTAATCCTGGCCATGCACCCAATGGCAATCCGGACCCGGGCGCGGTGAACGACAATACTGGGCTGCGTGAGTGCGATGTAGCACTGGCAGTGGGTGACCTTGTTGCTCACTATCTCAAGGCTGCTGGTGTAGGTGTGACGAACGTCTTCCAGTGCGACAGCCTTGAAGAAATCTGTGATCAGGCGAATGCCAGTGGTGCAGATCTTTTCATCTCTATCCACTGCAATTCCGCAGAAGCAGCTGCCGCAACCGGTACAGAAACATGGGCGTGTGCAGGCAGCTCTGCCGGTCATGCTCTGGCAGCCTGCATCCAGAATCAGATTGTTGACGCATTGGGCACTGTAGACCGCGGCGTTAAAACGGCTACGCCCGGCGTCAATGGTCTCTATGTACTGACTAATACCGATGCTCCGGCAGTCCTTGTTGAGCTGGCTTTCATTTCCAACGATGATGATGAACAGCTGCTGGAAGAAAAGCAGGATGATTTTGCCAGGCAATTGCCAGAGGTGTAACGGACTATGAATGCAGCATCCAGTAACCGTATGCTGCGAAAGTTGAAAAGGAGAAAATAATCATGAGTAAATGGACTGATGTGAGAGACAATATTGTTGATGCGCTGAATGTCGATGTCGTGACCGATGAACTGAAAGACCAGGTCACCAACACTCTGCTGGAACAAGTTATGCCAATCATTGAAAATGCCGTAGATGGCTTTTCTGAAAAGGTGAAGGCACAGGCTCCTCAGGAATCCGGCTGGTGCCGCGTCCGTGATGGTATCGTTCTGCCGCTGGTCATGGAAGGGCTGGTGTTTGTGGTAAAGACCGTACTGACGAAAGCAACAGCGGAGAACGCAAAAGAAGAACTTGCCAAGGGTGTATGAAATCGAAGATTGATGATATAATAAAAATATAGCCGTGTCTTGTGCTATGGCCTTTATTTTCATGCGACTTCCCGCCGGATCCGGACTGTAAAAAAGTCCTGTGATACCAGTACGGTGAGGTTCGTATGTGGTATGGGTAAGTTCACCATAGAAAAAAGCTCACGCATTTTGCGTGAGCTTTTTTGTTGTGTTTGATGTGTGATGAAAGGCTCCCTTTATAGGGGAGCTGGCCGCCGAAGGCGGTCTGAGAGTGATTTTTACCAGCCCCCTAGCCACTTAAAAGGGGCTGTCGCACGAAGGTTTTTGCCATCATGCGAAGTCCCTTTCTCTTTAATGTTTGAGGTTTGATGTATGATGTTTGAGGCGATTGCTTTAAATTTAAAACCATCCACATCAAACATCAAACTTTCAACTTCAAACTCAAAAAGAGGCTGTCTTCATGCGACAGCCTCTTTTTATACTATTTCTTCAGATTCGGCGTGCAATCGATGATGATGCTGCCCGGTTGTTTCATGACTGTGAAATTTCCCTTTGTCGAAGACAGGGCTTTTTCCAAAGTCTTGCTGTGCCATTTTTCGACGCCCATCTGGGAACCGCCGACCTCTTTCGACGAAGCCGACTGTTTCTGAGCATCTTCCGGCAGAAGGTCACTGATGTTGACGTTTTCACCATCTTTGACTTTGATGGTTACCGTCACGGCCCGGCCGTTCTGGAAGACGACTTGGTAGCGGCCATTGTGGAAGACGCGGATCGTGTCGCCCTGAGAATAGGGGTGGCCCCATTCGTTTTCCCAATCGGCCTGGGTATCGCCGATGGTGGGCAGGTTGGCGACCGGTGTTTCTTTGGTATCGGTCTGGCTCTTCGTGTCCTGGCCCTGCTTGGTTTCTCCCGGCTGTTGCTGCTGGGTCTGGGTCTGCTGTTTCTGCGGCTGCGAATTGGTCGGCGATGCGGCGTACATCCGGCAGCTACCAGGGTGAAGAGCAGAAGGACAAGGGTAAGATAACGTTTCATAAGTAGACCTCCTTAGCGGCGCCGGCGGTTGTCCCCGCCTTATGGCGCTGTTTATGGCGTTTTTCTTTCGTTGTCTGGTAAGTGCTGGCCGGCAGTTTGTCCCGATACGTCTTTTTCCGCTTCGGCGGTTTGCTGCTGGCCTTGACTTTGACTTGTCCCGTCAGGGTATATTTCGTGATCGTCGCATGGATGTTGTGTTCGATGCGGCGGACCCAATTTTCATCGGCTGCCGTGGCAAACATGATGGACAGGCCTTCATTGCCGGCACGGCCGGTGCGGCCGATGCGGTGGATGTAGTAGTCGACGTCATGGGGGACATCAAAGTTGAAGACATGCGTGATCCCTTCGATGTCGATGCCGCGGGCTGCGATATCCGTGGCGACCAGGATCTGCGTCTTGGCTTTGGCAAAGTCGCGCAGGACCTGATTGCGGCGGCCCTGAGACATATCGCCGTGGAGTTCACCGATGTTGAAGCCCTTGGCGATGAGTTTGCCTGCCAGGAGGGAGGTCCGTTCCTTAGTGTTGCAGAAGACGATGGCCAGATAGGGATTCATTTCTGTCAGCATCTGGCAGAGTTTCGGCAGTTTCTGTTCTTCTGTCATCATGTAGATGCGCTGTTCGATATTTTCCAGGGCAATCGTCTGGCCTTCGAGGATATTGAGGACCAGCGGGCTCTGCATGTGCTTTTTGGCCAGGCCTTTGATCTTGTCCGGGACCGTAGCCGAGAAGAAGAGGAGCTGCCGCCGTTTCGGCGTCAGGCCGATGAGGGTATCGACATCTTCTAAGAAACCGGCCTGCAGCATCTGGTCCGCTTCGTCGACGATGACCCGGCGGACGCCGCTCAGGTCGAGGGAATTGCGGCGGCAGTGGTCGAGCAGGCGGCCCGGCGTACCGATGATGACGTGAGGATGGCGGTGCAGTTTCTGGAGCTGGTTCTCAATGGTCTTGCCGCCGATGAGGCTGAGGACGTCGACGCCCAGTTCCGGTGCCAGGGTATCGGCGACGTCGGCAATCTGGCGGGCCAGTTCCCGCGTCGGCGCCATGACCAGGACTTGTTCGGCATGGATATCTGTCTTGACCTGCTGCAGTGACGGCAGGAGAAAGGCAAAGGTCTTGCCCGTACCGGTCTGGGCCTGGGCCAGGATATCCCGGCCTTTGAACAAGGGGGGGATGGCCTGTGCCTGGACGGCCGTGGGTTCATTGATGCCCTGCTTGTGCAGGAGTTCACAAATCTTCGGCGTAATGCCGAGTGATTCAAAATTCTTTGTCATGTATGTCCCTTTCTATGCGAACTAAAATTACTTCTTATTATTTCTATTTTACACAAAAGCCAGGGCTTGCGCAAACTTTTCTTTCCTTTTGGGATATGGTATACTAAAGTGATTTCGTTTGCGTTGTTTTAGGAGGTCTTGCAGAAAATGAGTTGGTGGCGCGATATTTTGCGGCAAAGTGTCTTCATGTGTTTCTTTATCATTCCCATCCCGATCGGAGCCTATACCATCCACAGCGGTTCCAGTGCCGTCGTGGCCATGGTCAGTTATGTCTTTTTGTCCCTGGTCATCCCCGTCGCCTACGTGGGTTGCCAGGATGCGTCTTTTGGCCCTCAGGGCGGCGGATCCGCCGCTGGGTCATGGCCCTCATGTGGTTCATCGTCTTTGCGGCTATCGGGGCTTTTACGGCTTTCATGGGCGTCTATTGGAAGGCAGCTCCTTTCTGGGAATGGCCGACCATTGGCCGCGACGTCGTCTTCATCGCCGGCATGTATGGGGAAATCAGTCTGACCATGCTCCTTGCCTTTGTCGTCTCCCAGCTCTTGCCAGGCCGAAAGGAAGTAAAATAATGGATCATTTACAAAAACAGAAGTGGCATGACCGGCTGCTGGCCATCGTCTGGGCGGCCTGCGGTATCCTGCCATTGCCTTTCGGGGCCTTTGCTTCAGATAAGCCATATATCGCCTCAGCGTCGATTCTGGCCTTTTTTATCTTGTCCTTTGCTGTTCCCTTGTGGCTGGGTCATCGCCGCCGTCGTGCGGGCAGAGACGATGATTATGCTTCGGCTGGGGCGACCCTCTATGGCGGGGCTGTCGTCCTGATCATTGCCGTCGGCTTGCTCAACGGTTTGACCGGCTGGGACTGCTGGCATGATTATCCTGTCCGCGTCGGCTTATTCGCCTTGTGGATGCTTTTGACCATCGGTGCCCAGTACCTGGCTGCCAGGGCCGTCGATTTCTGGCTGCAGCGCCGCCGGAAATACTGGTATTCCCAATTCCTGGACCCTATCATCTACAGCCTGCCTCTGCCGTGTGCTATCCTGGGTATGTTCCTCTTTCCGGCTGTCAGCGATTCTTCAATGACGCAGAGCCTGGTCGTCGGCGTCATGGCCATCATGGGTTTCTGCTTCATCGGCATGAGTATCTTCGTCATCGCCGCCTTCGCGCTTTATTTCTTCCCGTACAAACGCTATGGTTATAGCCGCAAGGAGCGCCTGGTCCATATCGTGGCCATCGTCGTCATGGTCCTCATGTGGGCCCTGGTCCAGCATATCCTCTTCGATAGTCAGATCCACGTCTTTACGTACATCTTCAAGCCATGCCGATTCTCCAGAACAATCCCCTGGTCTTCATCACACCCTTCGTCGTAGCGGCATTGACCATCATAGGCTGCGTAGCCCTGCGCAACGTCGTCATCGCGGCGTTTAAGGCTTGATCGTTCATCGTAGGCCGTTCGTCGTTCATCGAGGTATCTGGTGGCTGTGTGAATTTTCGTCAAACAAACCACGCCCAACGGACCACAAAAAACCTGCCGCTTTCGCGACAGGTTTTTTCTATTCATTTTATTTCCACAATGGTCTGCTTCATGATGGTGAAGCGGATGACGTATACCAGCCATCCCAGGAAAGCGGCGAAGCAGCCGCTGAGGAAGGTCGTGGCATCGGTAGTAGTCAATGCATATACGCAGTAGATAATGGATACGCCTGCCAGGAATATCGACGTATTTCTGTTACAGACTTCATTGGGGATATGTTCCTTGGTGAGGATCGTCGTCAGGGCCCGGCACAGAGCATGTAGGGGATGACGTTGGTGACGACGGCCAGGTTGGCCAGGAGTTCGAACTGGGCAGCCAGGGTCGGGCTGATGGTCATGAGGCCAGGAGGCTCTGCATGCAGAGGATGCACAGCATGCCTTTGACCGGTACGTCAGCGCTGGTGACTTTGGCAAAAATCTTGGGGAACAGGCCGCGCTGGGCGCTGGTCTTGAAGACGCGGGCCAAGGTGAACTGCCAGGACAAGAGGGAACCGGCACAGGAGAATACCATGAGGCCCATGACGCTTTGCCAGCCGTATCGCCGAGCATGTACGAGAAGGCCAGGCCGAAGGGAGCGCTCGATGCCAGGATTTCCGCATTGGGGACGATGCCGGCGATGACATTCGTCGAGGCGACGTAGATGATGGCGACGCCGAGGGTGCTGACGAAGGTGGCAATCGGAACGGATTTCTTCGGGTTTTCAACGGCATCCATGTTGACCGCTGCCGATTCGAGTCCCAAGAAGGACCACAACGTCAGGGCGATAGAATTGCCGACGGCATCGCTGAGTCCCAAATCATTGGGGTTCCACGAAGCCAGCCACGTAGCCGGGCTGAACCAATGCCAGCCGATGATGGAAATGCCCAGGACCGGGATGATGGCACCCCAGATGGTAATGGCGCTGAGCTTGCCGGAATAACGGGAGCCGCTGAAATTGAGGGCTGCCGCGATCCACAATAAAGCGATCGTATATAAACACGTCTGCAACGGCGTAAAGGTTGTCTCAAGGAAACCGGCGCCGTAACCCACAGCCGTAATGGCAATGGCGACGTTTGCAATTACGATGGAAACAGAGTAGGCGTAATTAGCCATAAAATGTCCTACACGCCCGAAAGCGTATTCGGAGTAACCGCCCATACCGCCTGGCTTTGTCGTGAACATGCCACATCGGGCAAAAGCCATGGCCAGGGCTAAAGAGCCTAGTGAGGTAATAATCCAGGAAATAATCGAGATTGTACCGACTTCGGCGAGCTTGGTCGGCAGCATGATGATACCGGCGCCAAGCATGTTGGCAGCAGTGACAAAGGTCAACTGTACCACAGACATTTTACGACATGTAGTTTTCATTATCAGTCCTTCTTTCGTTTTGATGCGTATAAGCATGACTTGAGTTTTTTAGCAAATTAATTCTATCATTTTTGCCGGGAAAATTAAATACTTTTTGAAAAAACGTTATATGTATTTGGGCCACTTTTCACGCTCTATATTCCAAATGGGAATAGAGTTTAGTGGTTCGTAGCTCGTGTTTCGTGGCTAAATTTAAAACCATCCGCTAGCCACTAACAACTAGCTACTAACAACTAAAAAAGGTCTTGTCGCAGTGCGACAAGACCTTTTTTTACATGAGAGATGAAATTAGTCGATGTTTTCTACGACGCAAGCCGTACCCTGCCGCCACCGATGCACAGTGTAGCCAAGCCGTATTTGCCGCCGACTTCTTTCAAGCCATAGAGCAAGGTTACGAGGATACGAGCGCCCGATGCACCAATCGGATGGCCGAGGGCGATAGCACCGCCATGGATGTTGACTTTATCCATATCGAAGCCGAGTTCACGGCAGCAGTATACAGCCTGAGCTGCGAAAGCTTCGTTAGCTTCGACGAGGTCGAGGTCTTTGACTTCGAGGCCAGCTTTAGCCAATGCTTTACGGGAAGAAGGAACAGGGCCGGTACCCATGATGGACGGATCGACGCCAGCGGAAGCATAGCTTACGACTTTAGCCATCGGTTTGAGGCCGAGTTCTTTCGCTTTATCAGCGGACATAACTACGAATGCAGCTGCGCCGTCGTTGATGCCGGAAGCGTTACCAGCAGTAACTGTGCCGCCTTTTTTGAAGGCCGGTTTCAATTTAGCAAGGCCTTCCATGGTCGTGCCTTCACGCGGGAATTCGTCTGTATCAATGACGACGTCCTGTTTTTTCTGATGAACCGTTACCGGAACGATCTGAGATTTGAATGCGCCGCTCTTGATTGCTTCGCAAGCTTTGACCTGAGAACGGACACCGAGTGCATCCTGGTCTTCACGAGTGATGCCGAAGCGTTCAGCAACGTTTTCAGCCGTGATGCCCATATGATAGTCATTGAATGCATCCCAGAGGCCATCTTTGATCATGGTATCGACGAGGACACCGTTGCCCATACGATAGCCATAACGAGCTTTAGGAACAGCGAAAGGAGCCATGGACATGTTTTCCATGCCGCCTGCTACGATGACGTCAGCGTCGCCGGCTTTAATCATCTGAGCTGCCAAGGATACGCAGCGGAGACCGGAACCGCAGACTTTGTTGACCGTAAGAGCCGGTACTTCGATAGGCATGCCAGCTTTAATCATAGCCTGACGAGCCGGGTTCTGGCCCTGAGCAGCCTGAAGGACGTTGCCCATTACGACTTCATCGACGTCTTTACCTTCGATGCCAGCACGTTTGAGAGCTTCTTTAATGACAACAGCGCCGAGTTCTACAGCCGGTGTGTTTTTGAAACCGCCACCGAATTTACCAATTGCTGTACGGCAAGCGCTTACGATAACTACTTCTTTCATTGGAATCACTCCTTGGATAATTTTTTACGTATGAAATAGGTGCCGGCGAATCAGTATGAGAGGATACACCGGGCGAAAGTATCATAATAAAAATGATACTTTGATATTGCTATCATACACCTTTTTTAAGGAAATGTACAGAGCACGTTCAAAAAATTACGTACTCCATACATCTCCCTTACTTATGGCTAGGGAATAGGGAATTACAGACGTTCTACGATGATAGCCGTGCCCTGGCCGCCGCCGATGCAGAGGGAAGCCAGACCATATTTACCGTTGATTTCCGGTTCAGCCAATGCGTAGAGCAAGGTGACGACGATACGAGCGCCGGAGCAGCCAATCGGATGGCCGAGGGCGATAGCGCCGCCGTGGATGTTGACTTTGTCCATGTTGAGGCCGAGTTCGCGGACGCAGTATACGGACTGAGCTGCGAAAGCTTCATTCAATTCGATGAGGTCCATCTGGTCGACGTTCATGCCGGTCTTCTTCATGACTTTGCGGACTGCCGGAACAGGGCCAGTACCCATGATTGCCGGTTCAACACCAGCCGAAGCCCAGTCGATGATGCGAGCCAGCGGTTTGATGCCGAGTTCTTTAGCTTTTTCAGCGGACATTACGACAACAGCAGCTGCGCCGTCGTTGATGCCGGAAGCGTTACCAGCGGTAACTGTGCCGTCTTTGATGAAGGCCGGACGGAGTTTAGCCAGTGTTTCCATGGTGCAGTTCGGACGGATGAATTCGTCTTTGTCGACGACGACATCGCCTTTTCTCTTATGGATCGTTACCGGAACGATCTGGCTGTCGAATTTGCCTTCCTGCTGAGCTTTGTAAGCCAAGTTTTCAGAACGGCAAGCCAGCTTATCCTGGTCTTCACGGGTTACACCGAAGCGAGCGGCAACGTTTTCAGCCGTTACGCCCATGTGGTAGTTGTTTTCCGTGCAGAACAGGCCATCGCGCATGAGCAAGTCTTCGAGGACACCGTTGCCCATACGGTAGCCGCGGCGGCCTTTAGCGATGGAGTAGGGGGCGTTGGACATGGATTCCATACCACCAGCTACGATGATGTCGGCATCGCCGAGTTTAATCTGCTGGGAAGCCAGGGAAATGGCACGCATACCGGAACCGCAGAGTTTATTTAATGTGAAAGCAGGAACTTCCTGAGGAATACCCGAATGAAGGGCTACCTGACGGGCCGTGTTTTCGCCACAGCCAGCCTGGAGTACGTGACCCATGATGACTTCGTCAATCTGGTCGACAGGAATACCTGCGCGTTTGATTGCTTCAGTAACAGCAGCTACACCGAGGTCTACCGCGGTGACGTCTGCGAACTGGCCATTGAAACTGCCGATGGCCGTACGGCAAGCACTTACGATAACAGCATCTCTCATTAGAAAAACCATCCTTTCGTGATGTAAAACAAAGTATAGAATAATATAGTATATAAGACTTCGTTGACGGAGCCGCCGCTTACGCAGCTCCTTGGGGGTTACGCTGAAATGAAGAACTTGAGTTCTAAATTTCACAATCTCCATGCCTATATAGTACATTTTTTCACAAGGAAATGCAAGAGGAAAATGAATTTTCCCTATGCTAGATAATCATGATAAAGAAAGGGTCAGATGAGAAAAGAATAAAGAGAACGAATAATTTGGTATACGTATGGTTGGCGGCTAGCAGTCAGCAGCTAGCCGCTCGTAGGGCCGCCCTTTGGGACGGCCCCTACGAACCCCTAGCCACTAGCCCCTAACCACTAAAAAAGGGCTTGCCGCGACGCGGCAAGCCCTTTTCCTATCTCTTTTAAAGAAGATGAGCGATGAAACTGTACGAAAGTAAAGCGCCCATGGAGATGATGATTTTTGCGTCTGCACTTAAATTCATAGTTCTTACCTCTTTTCTTCTTTAATATATTGCAAAACTTAATAATTTTAATTATGTATCAGATATTGAATCCGGAAAGCGGAACTCTTTATCTATAAATATAATATCATATGCGTAAATAAAATCAATAGCCAGAAAATGCAACGACTTGACACCTGTATTACCACAATGCAAATATAGGTATTTGAACAGTATAAAAACAGGAAAATGGCCGAAAAATCCTTTTAAATAGAATAAACAAAAGCAAAGGACAAGAAGTGTAAAAGTGAATAAAATAGATATTTATTCAAAACAGAAAAATATTAAATTTTACGTTAAAATAAAGTATAAACTTAAAAATAGAAAAATGGTGACTGACAGGCACTAGCGACAGGGCGGGAAATGCCTTATAATGGATACAATATCCTTTGATGCCGTGACGTCGTTACGGCTGTCATCAGTAAGTGAAATTATTATATAAATGTTTTATATAGTGGGAGGAGTATCATGGGATTTTTTGATGCCTTTTTTAAAGAACACCAGAGAACGAAGAGCGAGGAAATCTATGACAAGGCCTTGCAGATTTTCAATTCGCCGGAATTACAGAATCAGGCCCTGTCAGGCAAACTGGCCGACAAGGTGACGCATGGCGAAGATTGCGACATCATTCCGGGTTCATATGGGCGTTTTGGCCACGATAGGACCAATCCAATTCCCGTCAATGGACCGAGTGGAGAATTTGTCTACTTATCGCGCCTGCGCCTGCGCCGGACCGGATCGATGGTCTTTTTCCACAAAGCCGGCAGCGTCGACGGCATCGATGTCTTTGAACTGACCAACGTCAGCGGCAAGTTCGTCGACCGCCTGTATGTCGACATGTACCATCCCCGCTGTTCCCGCCGCTATCCGGAAGGCTATACGCTGGAAAAGGAAGCTGTCTTTCCCCGCGGCGTGACGACGAACCTGCCCGATTTCCCCAAAGGACTCTACAAGGCCATCAAAAAAGAAGCCAAGCAGCGCCTGGCATCGACGTCGCTGATAAAGAAAGCGATTGCATCGATGTACCGGCTGTCCAGGAGGCGTTAGCCATCTGCGGAAGGAAAGGCCGGTGGCTCCTGTCATGAAGCCATTGAAATAAAGGGAAACTATGGTATAATTACACCAGGTTAGTAATGTAGATTATTAGGAGGGTTATCGATGAGAGAATTACCAAAAGCCCATGAAATTTGGCGCCATTTCAAAAAAAATACTTATGAAATCATCACCATTGCCGAACATACGGAAACCGGTGAAAAATTTGTCATTTACAAGGCCTTGCACGATACGATGAAGACCTATGCCCGCCCGTTGAAGGATTTCATGAGCGAAGTCGATAAAGAAAAATATCCCCGTGCTGAACAGGATTATCGTTTCGTCAAGATTAAATAACCTTGACAAGGCCTGCCATGGCTGATATAATATGTACTGTTGAAAATAAAGCAGAAGCTATCCGCTTCTCACCTTACAAGACGGTCGTGTCACTAGGGTCTATGACGGAAACGTAGAGCGGATAGTCATGCTATCCGTTCTTTTTTTATTTCGGAGGTGAAAGACGATTAGTAAGGAATTACGTATCAACGATCAAATCAGAGCCCGTGAAGTACGCGTGGTCAGTGATTCTAACGAACAGCTCGGTGTCATGTCTCTCCGTTCGGCCCGCCAGATTGCGGAAGAACGGCATTTGGACCTGGTAGAAGTCGCACCGAATGGCAAACCGCCTGTCTGCCGCATCATGAACTACGGGAAATACCGTTATGAACAGCAGAAGCGTGAAAAGGAAGCCAAGAAAAAACAGAAAGTCTTGATATTGAAAGAAGTAAAGCTTCGTCCCAATATCGAAGACCATGACTTCTACGTTAAGATGAAAGCTGCGCAGCGTTTCCTGGGTGAAGGCAGCAAAGTCAAAGTTACGATCATGTTCCGCGGCCGCGAAATGAGCCATCCGGAACTGGGCCGTGATTTGCTGGTTCGATTCGCTGATGAATTGAAAGACACCGCCCATGTAGAAAAAGAACCTAAAATCGAAGGCAGAAACATGACCATGGTCATCGCTGTCAACAAGAAGTAACAGGAGGACAATTATTATGCCGAAATTGAAAACTCGCCGTGCTGCGGCAAAACGCTTTAACACAACTGGTACAGGTAAAATCAAACGCATGAAACCGTATAAGAGCCACATCCTGGAAAGCAAGAGCCCGAAACGTAAACGTAACCTGAGAAAAGCTACGCTCGTTTCCAAGACCATGACCGAAGCCGTCCGCAAGATGTGCCCGTTCATCTAATAGGGAAAATACTTTTTTTTGATATAGATTCGGAGGAATAGACTAATGGCAAGAATCAAAGTTGGCGTTACAGCACACGCTCGTCATAAAAAAATCTTAAAAATGGCTAAAGGCTACCGCGGTACCCGCAGCCGTCTCTTCAAAAAAGCTAACGAAAGCGTCATGAAAGCGCTCTACTACGCTCGTCGTGACCGCCGCGCCAAGAAACGCGAATTCCGTAAATTGTGGATTGCCCGTATCAACGCTGCAACCCGCGCTAACGGCCTCAGCTACAGCCGCTTCATCTGCGGCCTCACCAAAGCTGGTGTCATCGTAAACCGCAAAATGCTCGCTGACCTCGCCGTCAACGACGCAGCTGCTTTCGCAAAACTCGTAGAAGTTGCAAAAGCACAGTAATTTATGTAAATAAAAATCCCCTGCATGAAGGTTTCCAACGTCATGCAGGGGATTTTTTTCTGCAGGGGCTAGCAACTATCAGCCACGAATCACGAACCACGAATCACGAACCACGAACCACGAAAAAAGGCGCTGTCTTCATGCGACAGCGCCTTTTTTCAATGCCGCCAGGCTTGGGCACGGGGATGAGGAAGGCGAAGATGGCGCCTATGATGGCGCAGATCCAGAGGCACTGCAGGGCCGTGGGGATGCCCCACTGGTCCGCGCCCCAGCCGACGATTGGCGAAATGAGGCCGCCAATAGTCGTCGTCAGACCCAGGGTGACGCCAGAAGCGAAGCCGACGTTTTTGCCGAGGTATGTCTGTCCCAGGACGACGATGGGACTGTAAGCGGCGAACAGCGAAAAGGCGACGGGGATGAGCAGCAGCGTCGCTACGATGAGGTTCGTACTGTTTACCAGGAAGAACATGGAAGGAATCATGATCAGCATGGAGCCGCGAAGGACGCGGAGAAAGCCGAAGCGGTCGGCCAGGACTCCGCCGAGGAAGGTGATGACGACGCCCATGGAAAAGAGGATGGACAAGGCCAGACTGCCTGTGGACGGCGAGGTATGCAGGACGTGGATCCAGTAGAGGGGAATGAAGGTGTTACAGACCGTAAAGCCGACGGACCGGACGAAGATGACGACGGATAAGCGTCCAAACGCGCTCCAGTCGTTGGTCAGGACTTCGCCGGGATGAGCCTGTTTTTCGGCCAGGTTGGCATCGTTGACCAGGGCTAAGATGTGCGGCATCTGGTGATAGAGGATGAAGGCGATGATTGCATTGACGATGCCGAAGATGACCAGACCGTGGATGTCGAAGGCATAGGCACAGGCGCCGGCTACCATGGGGCCGATGGCGAAGCGGCATTGCCGCCGACGGAGAAAGTCCCCAGGGCCTGTCCCTTGCGGTCGCCGGCGATGTTATTGACCATACGGGCCGCTTCGGGGTGATAGATGGAAGAACCGAAGCCGCTGAACATGGAACAGAGGAAGATGAACCAATAATTCTGAGTAAAGGCCAGCAGGGTCAGGCAGAGGCCGCAGAGGACGGGGCCGAGCGGTGCGAACCAGGGCTTAGACACCTTATCGGAGTAATAGCCGAAAATCGGCTGGGATACGGACGATAAGAGCATATTGGCAAAGATGAGCGTCGCCGCGTCTTGATAACTCAGGTTACACGACGAGATGAAATAGGGCAGGAGGGCCGGGATGGCGCCTTGCGCCCAGTCTACGGAAAAATGGCCCGTAGCGAATAGGTATACATAAGGACTTAGTTTCTTCATACAAATCCTCCTTTCAAGAAATATGAATCGTTTCTATTATAACATAGACTATTTTCCTTTTCCTGTTGGTGTTATAATAATAACAAACTAATCAATATATATTAGAAGGAGTGGTTATTATGGCATCAAAAGAAATGTACGCCCTGGGGTCACAGGCTTCGGTCATCCGCGACCTTTTCGCTTATGGCCAGCAGCAGGCGGCTGTCGTCGGCAAGGAAAATGTCTTTGATTTCAGTATCGGCAATCCGACCGTCCCGGCTCCAGCCTGCGTCAAAGAAGCCATTGAAGATATCATGGAAACGCGGGAATCGGCAGCCATCCACGGTTATACGGCAGCTGCTGGCGATACGGCTGTCCGCCAGGGCCTGGCTGACTTCATGAACCAGACTTATGACGCCCAGGTACGGGCCGATAATTTCTATATGACCTGCGGGGCTGCGGCCTCTTTGACGATCAGCCTCAAAGCCCTCGTCGAAAGCCCGGATGACGAAATCATCCTCATTGCACCGTTCTTCCCGGAATATACGGTCTTCGTCCAGAATGCCAATGCCAAATCCGTCGTCCTGCCGCCGGATACGGAACACTTCCAGATTTCCCTGGATGCCTTGGAAAAGGCCATTACGCCTCATACGCGGGCAGTCATCATCAATTCGCCGAACAACCCGTCTGGCGTCGTCTATTCCGCCGATACCTATGAAAAACTGGCCGCTTTGCTGACGCGGAAATCCCAGGAAATCGGTCATGCCATCTATATCATCTCAGATGAACCGTACCGGGAAATCATTTACGATGGCCTTCCCATCCTCTATGTCCCGAAATTCTATAAAGATACGATTATCTGCTATTCCTACAGTAAATCCCTGAGCCTGCCTGGCGAACGTATCGGCTACGTCCTGGTCCCGGACTGCGCTGCCGATGCCAAGGAAGTCTATACGGCTGTCTGCGGGGCCGGCCGTTCCATGGGCTTCGTCTGCGCACCTCACCTCTTCCAGGACGTCGTCCTCAAATGCCTGGGCCAGACCAGCGATATGAATATTTACGACGAAAACCGCAAGCTCTTATATAATGGATTAAAAGAAATGGGCTACGACTGCGTCTATCCGAGCGGTGCTTTCTACCTCTTCGTCAAATCGCCCGAAGCCGATGCCAAGGCTTTCTCCGATAAGGCCAAGAAACTGAACCTGCTCATCGTCCCGGCCGACAGCTTTGGCTGCCCTGCTACGTCCGCGTATCGTATTGCGTCGATCCGGATATGATCAAACGGTCTTTTGCCGCCTTTAAGAAATTGATGGAACAGTATCAATAAAAAAGTGTAAGAAATTGGAAGAATTTCCTTGACACGTCCTGTATCTGTGGTATACTAAACAAGTCGTTAGGAAATGGGCCTATAGCTCAGCTGGTTAGAGCGCACGCCTGATAAGCGTGAGGTCGGTGGTTCAAGTCCACCTAGGCCCACCAATTTTTTCACTTGACAATTTTCTGCGATTATGTTATACTAAGCAAGTCCCATGACATGGCCTATAG
>ENA-OQBT01000049-OQBT01000049.1-human-gut-metagenome-genome-assembly--contig:-NODE-49-length-71017-cov-7.246241_pt1 | contig 71017 bp, 89 predicted proteins | sample MGYA00242749_ERZ504557 | MGnify/ENA primary metagenome ERZ504557 (study PRJEB26092, sample SAMD00036243) | human gut metagenome | host: Homo sapiens | study: EMG produced TPA metagenomics assembly of...
TCAAAAAGTTATCGCTATATTTGTAGGTTTTTTTTCATTATTGGGTTTCGTACTATTTTTATGGGGCATCAAGTATATCAACCATAATATAGAGAAGTAAGTAATTGACAAAATAAGGAGTATAAGCTAGGTGATACAAATGAAGAAATACCTAATCATTTTTTCGACTATTGCGATGATATATTTATATAGCAAAGTACTATTGTCATCAGGAAATATCTATCAACTTTTGTTAGCATCAATAGGATTCTTTTTCTTTTTATTTGGAGTCTATAGGCAGTATAGAAAGAATTAGTTAAAGCTTTTTCAATAAGACATGGACTGAATCAAAAATGATATTCAGTCTTTTTTTTTACTACTCGGGACATATAGCCACTTTTTGGGACGCTAGCTCTGATAGAGACACTTGTATGCTATACTAAAGATGTGATTGAGAGATCACACGATAAAAATTTTAGGAGGTAGTTGCCATGGCAACTCAAACAATTGAAAACTTTAACACCCTTGACCTCGAAACACTTGCTAGTGTTGAAGGTGGTGTATGTAGCTGGGGAGGTTTTGCTAAACAAGGAGTAGCTACAGGAGTTGGTAATGGTTTACGACTAGGTATCAAAACACGTACTTGGCAAGGTGCTGTCGCAGGAGCAGCTGGAGGTGCTATCGTAGGTGGTGTTGGTTATGGAGCAACATGCTGGTGGTGATGGATTATGTTTGATTTGAAAAGTTATATTTTAGGGATGGTTTCCATGGCTGTTATGAGTTTTTTAGATAAGCCAATTATGTCATTTCTTGAAAAACACAAGGCTACCAATTCCGTTAAGAAGAAATCTTCCGTTAAGAAGAAATCCTAACTGAAATGTCTTGTCAATTGCTGGTCTGTGAATAGCATGTGAATTATGATTGAAAATTTCGATATAAGAGAAGAGTTATTTGTAATCATGACCAAAAAACGCCTAGTGTCTCTAATGATGTCTATGGGCTTCGTCCTTGTTGCCTTACATAACTTTGGAGAAAAACTGAATTTTGGACTTCAATGCCTAAATCTTATCGGGTTATGTTTATTTCTCTTTCTTATGTGTACGGTTATCAAGGATATAAGGTCAGACAAGTAGTGACATTTATGTCACTACTTTTTTATCGGCTTCCAATCTATAATAAAATTCATAGATTATGCACAGACTAGCTAAAAACACTTTAAGGAGAAAAGTATGTTTAAAAACTCAAAACCGTATTTACTGGCTACCATTCTCATCGTAATGGGCCTCGCTAATCTATTTAGAAGCTTGGATGCAGTTCACCATACCATTAACTTGCTAGGGCTAACGGTGCTTCTTTATAGCTTACTTTTTAAAAAGTGGGTACAGTTTCAAAAGTAACCTTTGGTCACTTTGAACGTAAGATGCTTGCAAATGCTTATTTTTGATGTTCCCGAAGTAAAATTATTCTTGCTAATGATAGCGGAGATTATATTATATTTGATTGCATATCTTTGTAATAGAGAAAACAAAGATATGTATATTCGCCTATTTAAAGTATCAGTACTAATGACACTACTGTATTACATCTCCAGTAGAATTTAATCGCTAAGGGCTTACTTGAAATCTTACAGCTGTATAATAAAATACAGAGAGGAATAGAGTTAAATGTAATAGCTTATTAGGTTTGCAAGACTGACTGAGGTTATTCATAGTTTAGGTGTTTTATCATGAAGTTAAAGAATATTAGTTCGAGTGTATTGCGATCTTTTAGAACCATCACTGCTGCGTTGGCAGTTTTCCTTATAAGTATCAGCCTTTCTCTCTACAAAAGCAAGATCTCGCCAGGAACTTGGCTAGCAGTCGGAGCACTAGCTTTCGTAGTCATTTTTGTTAATGGACTGCTCTACCGTATGCTTAAGAAGCGTCCAGATTCAGTAAATCTGTTAACAATACGGCAGTCCTTCATTGTCTTTCCTGTCATCACATTTCTAGTGCTTAGTGTAGAGTTTTACACATTACTAACATTCAGTGATACCACAGACCGTATAGTACTAGCCGTATTAATGCTTTTGTTAATCCTCTGTGATTTTCTATCTTACCTTCAAGTCAAAAAATATTTTAAACAATAAACGCATTTGCTTGATTATTCTGTAAGCAATCTATAAGATATTTGCATAAAAGTGTTATAATAAGAAAGTGATTAAGTAAATATGTGAAAATTAGAGGAAGATTTCCAATGATTGAAGGATGTTCTTTAGGAATTACCATTCGGGACATATAGCCACTTTTTGGGACGCTAGCTCTGATAGAGACACTTGAATGCTATACTAAAGATGTGATTGAGAGATCACACGATAAAAATTTTAGGAGGTAGTTGCCATGGCAACTCAAACAATTGAAAACTTTAACACCCTCGACCTTGAAACACTTGCTAGTGTTGAAGGAGGACGAGTCAATTGGGAACGATGGGGAATGTGTGGGGCCTCTGTCGCCGTAGGTGCTTCAGAAGGATTCTCTGCAGCTGCAGGTGGAACGGCTTTCTTCATTGGACCGTATGCAATTGGAACTGGTGCAGTAGGTGCAGCTATTGGAGGTGGAGTAGCCTTACTTGGCTGTTAAGGAGAACAACAATGACACATAGAGTTTCAAAAAGGGATATAGTGCTATTTGTCATTGCCCAAGTAGTTAGCATATCCTTACTGGTACTTTTTTTTAGTCAATTACTTCATAACTTATCATCCGTATTCCAATTGGTCTACATCGTAGCAGCTCTCTTAGTGGTTGTGGTTGATATATTGCTCATTCGAAAAATAATGACAAGAAGAGAAGAACCAACTGTGTTAAATCAATTAAAAGCTTCCCTAGCTTGTTTCTTGTTACTGACACTTAGTTGCCTTCGTTTTTTGACAACAGATTTCTATTATCAAAAAGTTATCGCTATATTTGTAGGTTTTTTTTCATTATTGGGTTTCGTACTATTTTTATGGGGCATCAAGTATATCAACCATAATATAGAGAAGTAAGTAATTGACAAAATAAGGAGTATAAGCAATGTTTACAAAATTAACTCATAACGACCTTGAAGTAATTCAAGGTGGTGCTGTTTGTCTTATGCCAAATGTGAATAACAAGGAGGGTGACCCCCTTAAAGACGGTTGGGTATCACCACCTAGATATCGAAGCGGTGAAGCCTATCCCATGGTATATTTACCTGTCTGTGCTATTATGTAAGAACTTTAATTTAAAGGCTCTTATTTGATAAGAATATAAAAGTCCCCCTTATTACCCGAACCTTCTGGTGATAGTGGGATTTTTTATATTCTTACCATTCGGGACGTATAGTCACTTTTTGGGACGTTAGCTTCTATGAGAGTTGTAAATTGTTAAACTAGACTAAGTAATCGAAAGGAGTTTATGATGAAAAAAGGACATTAACGCTATGGCTGATGAGTTCAGCCTTGTTACTGAATCTATCGGTAGGAACTGCTTTAGCGGATGAGGTGGTAGAAACGGGAGCTGATAATTCTCCAAAGGTTGAAGCAACCGAATCTACTCCAGTAGAACAACCATCAGATAGTCAGGAGCAGTCGCTTCCTGAAGATAAAGAGGCACCAGCAGCGACTGAATCAGTAACCTTGGCTGAGTCTGAGGAGGAGACTGCAAATGATATCCCAGCAGTATCTCGTGAGGAATACGACGCTAATGTTGCTGATTTACCTAAAATAAGTTTAGATGATGTGCGTAATGCCTTTACCGAGGATGGTCAGGCACATACGATTTATTTTGGACGTGGAACCTGTTACTATTGTCGTCAATTTTCACCAGAGTTGAAGGTCTTGAACCAACTGATGGATGGTCGTTTAGAGTATTACGATATAGATCGTGAGGATTTTGACCGAAACTATGTGTTTGGTGAGATTGGTATTCCAGGTACACCTACACTACTTTATCTGGAAAATGGTCAGCTATTATCAGGATGGGTTGGTGGTGGACCTGCTCAAACAGTTTATGACCATTTAGCCAGCTCTAGTCCACGTTTTATGACTTTGAATCAGGAACAAACAACCATCTCTGAACCTCAAACTAAAACTGTTCGTCCTACATGAGTAACCGAAGAGAGTACGAAAGAGAAATCTTTGCCAACTGTTCAACCACAGCCGATGTCAACGGTTCAGAAGGAACTGAACGCTCAAACAGGGCAAATGGCACCAATGACTGATAAAGTAGCAGACACAAAAGAATTCCCTAAAACAAATGACGGTGAGCAATCACTTGTCTCTTTTGTGGGGGCATTAGCAATCTTAGCTTCACTCATGTTAGCACTGAGATATTATATTAAATAGGTTAAAAGATTGAGTATCTCCCTCAATTTTTTTCATTTTGTATATGAATGACCATTCAGGACGTATAGCCACTTTTTGTGACGCTGGCTTTTAAATGACTATCAGTGTGCTATACTAAAGATGTGATTGAAAAATTAGTTGAAAGAAATAAGGAGGTTTTCTTAATGAAAGGACTTAAATGGTTTGCAGGAGGCAAAGAGAGACAAGAACAAGCAGTAGCTATCATCGATGAGGTAATTGAAACTATTGGAGATAAGCCAGATTATGCTGATTTGAAGCAGGTCCTGCACTCCTACCGAACGGAACTTGCAGACTCTCGTTCAGCCACTCCCTATATCTTAAGCAGGATGTCACTGGAAATATCCAAAGTGGTCAGAAAAGACCAGCTAACCTTGTCTCCCTGTATCGAGGAGCGAATGGCAGAGTTGCGAAAATTGCTAGCGATTCGTTATGGCTATTGATGTCATTAGGGAGGATTTCTTGGTTTTAAGGTTGAGTTGTCCATTGAGAAAAGGAAGATGGAGCAAAAAGGTTCTTTTCCAATCTGTTGAGGAGCAGAGAAAGAACCTTAAGTCCTAGTTATGATTATGACAAGCGGACAAGTGATTGTGATAAAAGGTGAGTGCGATGCCTTATCTTAACCGACTTCGTTCAGGAAAGTTACTTTATTTACAACTCATGGTTGTTGCCTAAGGTTTGATAGATGGCAATATTGGTTTAGAATTATTATATAATGGTTCTTCCTTCTTATTTTAGTTACCCCTGGGTTTGGTTTCCTTACTGTGTCTGACCTACCTACCAGTGTTCATCGGACGAGAGCTGAACAATCGTCCACTTGGGAACGACAGTTTACTCCTAAACAAATTTACGCTGGTATGGGCTTGGCACATTTGGCTATTATTTTAACTGGTGTTTATCGTTTGCTGACGGTGAGAGGTGCCGAATGGCGCCTAATCATTATTGTTGTGATTGTTTTGGATATTTGTTTACTAGCTTTTCTGACACCTAGAGTGCTTAAAATCATTAAACAAAGTGAACGAGGTTAGAATGGCAGTTTATGATAGACACGCCTATAAAAATAGCGAGGCTGTAAGTGCTTATCTATGCTTTGGTAACTTTGTAGGCGTTGTGAAAACTTTCTGTTTGAGAGAAGTGTGAGGTTTAAGTTTTATGTCAAAAAATCTACGTGCCCTTACGGCCATTGTTTTGTCCCAATTGCTTATTGAGTGTATGGGATTCTTTTTAGGAATTCCTCTTAGTAAGATTCTGGTTTTAACAGTACTTAGCAGTATAGCAGAGGTTCTGATGCATCTTGTCCTAGGCAAAAAATCTAAAGTCACTTTGAGTGATAAAGAGATATGGCATCAATACTTTTTATTCGTTAAGAAGACACTCTGGCTTTCCATTTTGTTTGTTGGAATTTTTCTTTTTTATACGTTGACTAAATCTGACAGCTTTATGCTTTATTTTTACTGGCATATCTTTGTGTTGTTCCACTGTCTTGGCTATATCATTTGTTTAAATAACATCAAAATGAATCGTAAAAATTGAAGATCAAATCTTGTTTATTCTCACACAATAAAAAAATCCCATGGGAGTTCTCATCCTATGGGATTTTTTGCGATAAAGATTAATAAGGCAATGTCATCTTACTTTGGCTTAGGTCCACAGTCACTTCATAGTCACTATTGTCACGAATAGTGTGCTCAAAGTCTGTGGTATAGAGAACGAGTCGGAGTTTGTCGCCCTTGTTGAGTTTGTAGATGGTTGGTTGTAAGTCCAAACCGATAATCATCCATTCATTTGGAGTGACATTCTCAATGCTAAGGAGATCTTTGCGATTTTGCAGGTTAAGGTGTCCTTTGGTAATGACACGGTATTTTGCCTGCTTGAATGGCAATTCACGTAAGGCTTCCTCCTTGAAGAGACGGCCGTTATCTACATTCATGCGTTTTAATTCAGGTATTGGAGCTAGGTATTTTTTATCTCCCATTTCCAGAACTTGGGCCGAAATGAGACCACGGTTTGTGCTAGACTTGACCCTGAGCTCTAGGTGGACACGACCATTGATTTGGATGTCTTGGTCCAGTTCAAAGTCTAGAGTGATGGCATTGGCTTTATCCATAAAGAGGTCATCCTTAAAGCTTTGATAAGCCTTACCGTACTTAGCAAAGATTTCCTCTTCGTAATGGTTAGCGATACTAGCTTCTGCCTTACCAAGCTGAATGTGTTTACCATTATCATGACCAAAGTTATCGAGACTTCCCAGGTCTGTTCAGACTGGTTGTTTTGCCAGATGACTGTAGGCAGTGTGTAACCATTATCTAAATCAAGGAGTTTCTGACAAATCAAGGCGTTCATGCTTTCTCGGAAGTCAATAGACTGCCAGGCATTCATGTAAACGTGGGCACCATTATGGAAGAAGAGGTGTTTTTCGAGAGATTTAGGAAGGGCTCTGAACATTTGATAGACATTAATTGGTTTGACATTCCAATCCTGGCTACCGTGTGTAAAGACTACAGTAGCTTTGACACGGTCTGCGAATTGCACATAGTTGCGGTCATGCCAGAACTGGTTATAATCCCCATGCTTACGATCAATAGCTGTGCTTAGCTCATTGAGGTAGGCCTCGTAGTCTTTTTGGTGGCGTAGGTATTCTCCAGCTAATAGGGCACGAGAATAGGTGAATTCAGTCAAGGTATCGAGATCCTCACCAGGGTACCCTCCAGGGCTAACGAGGAGTCCATTTTCACGATAATAGTCGTACCAAGAAGAAATACCCGCTTCAGCAATAACCATCTCCAAACCGTCAACACCAGTTGTAGCAAGGGCGTTGGACATGGTACCCAAATATGAAAGTCCAGTAGTAGTCACCTTACCAGAAGCCCAATCAGCAGTGATTGTATGCTGTCTGCTACGACTAGTAAAGGCGCGTGCACGACCATTGAGCCAGTCAATGACAGCTTTATAGGCCAAAACTTGTTGATAGTCTCCAGAGGTCATGAAACCTTCCGAGTTGAAAGTACCGACACCAGATACATAGATAGAAGCCACACCACGAGCCAACATATAATCGTTAAGTGTATAGGTATCAGTGTGAGCAAAACGCTCCTCAGCCTTTGTGACAGGTTGATAGGCGTAAGGTCTGCCTCTGGTGCTTTAATTTCTGGACGGCTAAGAGAAATCTTACCAGCTGGTTTGACGAGCAAGTCTCCCTCCATCTTGTGGGTCAGTTTATCAGAGGAAGGTTCATTAGTCCCTTGTTGATAAGGGCTTGCGGTCATCATGGCTGGAACTGGGAAGTCAACATTAGGACGTAAGATAGTCACCTTGACTAGGTCTAACAGCCCATCTTTGTCAGTATCTACAGGTGTTTCGACATAAACCACTTCACGGTGAAGCTGATTAGTGTCAAATGTTGCCAAGCTCTTACCATTAAAGAAGACGTAGTCATTACTTATTGGGATTAAATCTTGGGCTACTAACTGATCAATTAAGGTATTGCCAGATTGTGTGCGTGTCGCTAACAACTGGTGAAGGTTATTAAGCTACCATCAAAAGCAATTGGGAAGGCCATTTTCTCAAGGAAAGCAACACTGTCGGTAAAGTCCACATTAGGGACAAATCCTAGCAGTTGAAGGGCTACTAAGCCAAAGACTTCAGCAGTCAAAGGACGGTCTGATTGGAAAAAGGACAGGAGGTCTGTCTCTGGATCGGCAATCCAATTTTTCAAAGCCAAATCAGTATCTTCAAAGAAAAGGAAGTACTTGCGAACAAAGGATTCAAAATTGGCTTTGGCACTAGCATCTAGAGAGACTTCAAAGCCCAAAGAACGGAGTTCCTGATAAGCCGTTTCAGGACTAACAGGGATGTAACTGAACTGGTTAAATTTCATATTCAAAAACCTCAAAAATAATACGTAAATATTCCAGAAATATCTTTACATCAGACATTATACCTGATAAAATGATAAATGTCTAAATTATTGTAAAATCGAAAGGAAATAAAGAGACAAATGAATGATTTTCTAAAAGAAGCGTTCACCAGTGAATGGCTTTTGAAATACCTCACTGAGTTGTTCGCGACTGCTTTTCTTGTAGCACTTGGTAATGGTGCTGTTGCCAACGTTGAGCTTACAGGAACAAAAGGTAACAAATCTGGTTGGATTGTTATCGCTTTTGGTTATGGTTTTGGTGTTATGATGCCAGCCTTATGTTTGGTGATGTTTCTGGTAACCACATCAACCCTGCTTTCACACTTGGACTTGCTGCATCTGGATTGTTCTCATGGGTAGGCGTTCCTGGATACCTTATTGCACAACTTCTCGGTGCCTTCCTAGGTCAAGCTATTGTGGTTTGGGTTCACCAACCTTACTATGCACAAACTGAGAATCCTAACAATATTCTTGGGACCTTCTCAACTATCTCAGCAGTTGACGATCATGATGACACTCCAGAAAATCGTAATCGTGCCTGTGCCAATGGTTTTGTCAACGAGTTTGCAGGATCATTCCTCCTCTTCTTTGGTGCCCTTGCCTTGACAAACAACTACTTTGGTCACAAGCTTGCACAACAAGCTGTTGCTGCTGGTTACACTAAAGAAATGGTTGATGGACAATTCCATGGATCGCTTGAAACAGCCCACATCGGTGTTGGTTTCTTGGTTGCTGCTTTGGTACTTTCATTCGGTGGACCTACTGGACCAGCCCTTAACCCAGCTCGTGACTTGATGCCACGTCTTCTTCACCATCTCTTGCCAACATCAGTTCTTGGTGAGCACAAAGGTGATTCTAAATGGTGGTACGCTTGGGTTCCAGTTGTAGCGCCAATCCTTGCAGGACTTTTGGCTGTATACTTGTTTAAAGCTCTCTACCTTTAATTAATAATAAAAAATCTGAAGCAAATGCTTCAGATTTTTATGCTTAAAATTTTGAAAGTAGCAAAAACTGAGAAAGTTTTCTCAGTTACATGGGATTAGTCATTACTAGAATGGTAGCACCTAAGGTGAAAATATTCCATAGGATATGAAGCGAGATAGTTGCTGATAGATTTTCTCTTTTTTGGTAGACCATAGAGAGAGCCAATCCCATTCCAATATAGAGGAAGAGGTGGGCAAGGTTGGTGGGCATATGGAATAGGAAAAAGAGACTGGTACTCACTAAAGCAGTAACTATCGAATAAGGAGCCAACCAAGAGCAAACCAACTTACGAAAGAGTAGTTCTTGCAAGAAGGTTGTAGTCATCACGCTAATGGCTACTGGAGGATAGACGTTGTCGTAAGAGTTCTTTGAAGTTCTGGATGGTAGTTGGTGTGGGTCAGTAGCATAAGATTACTCCCAATAACTCTCATCAAAAAATAAGAACAGCCCCCCAAGTAGTAAAAAGAATGCCTGATCGGCATGTCTAAACGCCAAATGTGATTGACGAAAGTTTTCAAAGTCTTTATTATATTCTAAAATGAAGAAATAGCGAGTCCTAAGGTAAAGATAATATAATGATTTTCCTAATTTATGTGAAAGAATGTAAAAAATTACAATCCTGTATTTCTTAGGAAACTTCTTGTCACACAGACTCTTTTTGGATAAAATAGAAAAGATGGAGGGTATCATGACGCAATCAGGGAATCTTAAGTTTCACACACCAATTTTTCGTGTGAATAATAGACAAGAAAATATCGATTTTTACCAAAATACGTTAGGATTTAAGCTTTTGACTGAGGAAAATGCTCTTGCTGTCTTCACTGACTGGTCAGAACGTAACTCACTTTTTGTAATTGAGGAGTCTCCAGCTTACCGTTGCCGTGCAGTTGAAGGTCCTAAGAAAATTAATAAAGTGGTCATTAAGGTTTCAAATCCACTTGAGATTGAGTACCTTTTGGCGCGTGATGATAATCAAGCTAAGGCTATTTTCCAAGGGGAAAATGGTTACGCTTTTGAGACTATCTCACCAGAAAATGATCTTATTTTGGTGCATGCCGAAGATGATTTATCAACTCTAAAGACAGTCGAGTACGCAGATGTTGAAGAAAAAAAAGATTTTAAAGGAGTTTCAGATTTTACTGTTCAGTCTTTGACTTTGAATGTTGTCGATATGGCTCAAGCGGCTTTTTTCTACGATAATCTGTTTGGCGAAGAATTGCCTTTATCTATCCACTTTGAAAAGGCAGAAGGTCCGGACCTTCAAGTAAGTTCAGATCAAACTTGGGATTTGGAAGTTCTAGAATTTAAGGTAGCTGAAGACTATGATTTGGCTGCCTTGCATGAGAAACTTGACAAGGAACAGTTCTCAAGTTATCTAGATCCTAAAGGAAGTCTACTCGCACTGACTGATATGAGTAATATTGAGGTTTGGTTAACAAAATAATGACTAACTTCAAACAAACATTGTTAACAATTACAGACTACATCAAGGCTGACATCTTCGGGTGCCAGCCTTGCACTCTATGATGGAAAGAATTGGCAAGAGTACTACTGTGGTACTCAGGATGGAAAGAATCCAGTAATTCCAGATTTAACCTATGATCTAGCTAGTGTCTCTAAGGTCGTGGGAGTTGGAACTCTTTGTATCTTCTACTTACAGTCAGGAAAACTGGATTTGGATGAGAAGTTCTCCACCTATTATCCTGAAGTAGCAGACAAGACGCTAACCCTTCGTCAGCTTCTTTCTCATAGTAGCGGAATTGATCCTTTTATTCCAAATCGTGATGAATTAGACCAAAAAGGATTGATTGCTGCAATAAATGCCATCAAAGTTAAGTCTGATAAACCATTCTTGTATACAGATATTAACTTTATTCTCCTGGGCTTGATGCTTGAGAAATTATCTGGACAAAGACTGGACAGGCTTTTTGACAGCGAAATTTTCCAACCTTTTGGTATGATTGACACACAGTTTGGTCCAGTTGACCTTGCTGTTCCAACTGTAGAGGGAATTCCGGGAGGAACTGTTCACGATCCCAAGGCTCGAGTGCTCAAAGAGCACACAGGTTCAGCAGGTCTCTTTTCAACCCTAAAAGACTTGGAAATCTTTGTTAACCATTATTTGAAGGATGATTTTGCTAAAAATCTGACGCAAAATATCAGTCAATCCAAGAAGGAGCGTAGTGTCGCGTGGGACCTTCAAGGCGATTGGATTATTCATACTGGTTATACAGGTACCTTTGTGCTTATCAATATCCCTCGTCAACGTGCGGGGATTTTCCTCAGTAATCGTACCTATTACAAGGATGAGAGGGCTCAATGGATTAAGGACAGAGATGCTTTGATTGAGATAATGAAGAAGGAGTTGGTTTGTGAAATGGTCGACCAAGGAAAATAATGATAAATTAAAAGTTCAATTAGAACCCCTCCGTAGTTATACGGAACACTTTGACTCAGGTATGATTCATAGGCTTTGCCAATGGCTACATAGGTTCGTGTATTAATACATCAAACAGATAAGTCCAATTTATTGACTTCTGAGCACTTTTTCATCCGGCTGTTGTCGGCGCGATCATTGTGCGATCGGGGGGTGGGCGTATGAATTCATTGATTAGTTTAGAAAAAGTTAATTATAAAATCTCTGATCAACATATTTTACATGATATTGATTGGCAGATTCCAGCTGGGGCTCATATTACATTGACGGGACCATCCGGTGGTGGGAAAAGTACGTTATTGCGGATCATTGCGTCCATGATTTCTAAAACAAGTGGGACCTTGATTTTTGATGGGCAGCCGATTGAAAGTTATGACCCAATCATGTATCGGCGGCAAGTCTCATATTGTTTCCAACAACCGACGTTATTTGGTGAGACGGTGGCAGATAACTTAGCTTTCCCGTACCAAATTCGTAAGCAAGTCATGGATACGCAACGAGTGGTAACGGCGTTAAATAATGTTGGGCTGTCCGAACGAACCCTGCATCAGCCGATTATCGAGCTTTCCGGTGGTGAACGGCAGCGGGTCGCGCTGATTCGCAATATCTTATTCTTACCAAAAGTGTTGTTATTAGATGAGGTGACAGCTGGTTTGGATGAAAATAATAAGCAAATCGTACACGCCTGGTTACGACAGTTAAATGAGCAGGATCACGTGACAACGATCATGATTACTCATGACGCGACAGAGATTGCTGCGGCAGATCAATTAGCGAAAGTGATTGCTGGCAGATTGGAGGTGCACGCATGAATTTAGCAGTTAATAATACGTCGCTATTTTTGGCGGCAATGTTAGTGCTCGTCGCGTTAGGAATTAGTTTGTGGCAGAAACTTGGCTTGGATAGGGACATCGTCATTGGTGTCGTGCGGGCTGTTGTACAACTATTTATCGTGGGTTACTTGCTAAAGTATATTTTCCGAGTCAACAATTTGTGGCTAACGCTGGCGATGATGGCTTCATTATCTTCAATGCGGCTTGGAATGCGAAAAAACGGGGGCCGGGGATTGACCATGCATTAGCCATTTCGTTATTAGCCATTTTTGTTAGTACAGGGGTAACACTCGGCGTCCTCGTGCTATCTGGTGCGATTAAGTTTGTGCCATCGCAAATGATTCCCATTTCTGGTATGATTGCGTCGAATTCAATGGTCGCAGTTGGGCTGCTTATCGCAGCCTCAATAGCCAGTTTCATGACCAGCGCCAAGGTGTGCTTGAACGGTTGGCGTTAGGGGCTGGTCTACTTGATGCTTCGATTGCCATCGTGCGTGAGGCGATTCTTACGGGGATGTCACCAACCATTGATTCGGCAAAGACTGTGGGTCTAGTCAGTCTGCCAGGGATGATGTCCGGTTTGATCTTTGCAGGGGTCAATCCAGTACGGGCCATTAGGTATCAAATTATGGTCACGTTCATGCTCTTATCAGCGACTAGTTTGGGGTCAATCATTGCGTGCTATTTAGCTTACCGTAATTTCTATAATGAACAAAAACAGTTGAAGTAATGACTCCTGATTGCAGTCCCGTGGGGAGTCCTTATCCTGAATACTGATCATAATTTTTGATTGAGATGATTACGATGAGGAATATATACACACTCAGAATAAGTTGAGATAGATACCGATACTATCCCAATTTATTTTTTTGTGGTTAAGCTGACAATAGCTTGCCCCACGCGGGTAGCGTTCTGCATGACATGCTCTCACTGAAAGTGATCCTGCAATGATAAATTGCCCTGTCACGGCGTGACCCGCCGGAGGTTTTTCTAGCCGGATAATAGGCGCTGAAAAATAGCAGTTTCCCCAGAAGGAAGGGGAAACGCTACTGTCATCGCTTGTCGATGACGTGCCTCGCAGAGCCTGTCCAAAATAGAATTTTGGACAGGCTATACCAGATTTTTAACGGTGTTATACTGGTCTTGGAAAACCTTTTTTGAGGAGGCATTTTTGATGGCGCATTTAAAGAAAATTATGCGTGGTGCAGTACCCGGTTTAGCTGTCCACTTTGAACGTAAAACTGACCATCACACCAACAAAGAAATTGATGTGTCGCAAACTTATCTGAATCAAGATATCATGACGGATGGTTCTGATATGGTTTCACGCTTCAATGCGCGTTTAAATGACGTTTATTGCATGCAAAGAGACGATGTGAAGGAGCCCGTTAGCGACTTGGATAGTCACTCTTACCCGAAGATCTTGCAGAAGCGCCCTACGAGCAACAAAGCGCCTTTTTTGAAGAAACCACCAATTTTCTTAATGAACGTTATGGTCAAGAAAATGCCGTGGCCGCTGTTGTGCATTATGACGAGACAACCCCTCACTTGCACTATGCCTTTGTCCCCGTTGTTTTTGATAATAAAAAATCACGTTATAAAGTCTCGGCTAAAGAAGTGCTCACGCGCCATGATCTGCAAACCTTTCATGATGATTTAGATCAAGACCTAAAAAAGGTGCTGCTATAATGACCAATAAAGTTACGTATGTTGGGAGAAGATAGTTACATGGGTACTAATATGATGGTCCTAGAACCAAAAGGTATTGATCCTGAGTATCGCTATACTTTTATCAATAAGACAGGATTGTACAAGATTGCAGACACATCAACTATTCCCCAAATCAATAATAAACACATCGAACCTTACTTATTATTAATTCCCAGCTTAGAAGAGCAACATAAAATCGGTTCATTCTTCAAACATCTAGACGAGACTATCGCTCTTCATCAACGTAAGTTGGATTTGTTGAAAGAACAGAAAAAAGGCTTTTTACAAAAAATGTTTGTTTAGGGTCCATAATTATATAATGACCCCTAGGAAAGACTACTAAAACAGCCCCCATTATCTAATAATAGTTAGATAACGGGGGTTGTTTTTTTATAAAATGATATAATACTCCCTAGATAGGAGAAAACGTATGTCTAGACAAAAACAGTCGAGTAGACACTCTAAGAAAAGAAAGCTTGTCTCTTGTTTTTTTGGTTTACATGGGAGTGTTTGTACTTTTTTTAAAAGGATAGAAATACTGGAAAAAGATTGTAGAGCTATTAAAAAAAGAAAATGTGGCAGTTCTTGCTATCGAGCATGGCTATTCTATATTTTCAACAAAAGAAGAAGCTTAAGCAGAGTTGATCTACTGCTTAAGCTTTTTTACTTATTAAGGACTTTTCAACCGTAATGTGTTGGATACCAGCTTCTTCGAAGATTTGGCCGACTTCTTGATAGCCATTATTGAGATAGAACTTAAGTGCCCCTAGTTGAGCATGGAGAGAAATAGATTTGAAGCCCTGCTCTTGAGCGAAATCTTCAGCCTCTTTTAGGAGGATGCTACCCAGACCTTGACCTTGGTAGTCGTCGAGCACGGCCATACGTTGGAGTGTAACTTGTGTCAAGTCTATGTTAGGAAGTAGTCGTACGGTTGCTGTAGCCTGGCCCTTGTCATCATAGAGGACAAAGTGAATGCAGTAGGCTTCATTGGCATCAATATCGATGGAGCGAGGAACTCCTTGGCCCTTAACGAAAACGGTGTTTCGAATAGCCACAGCATCTAGATAAGTCTCTGAAAGTGTATCTCTTGTATGTTTGATAATCATAGGAATAGTGTAGCAAAGATTATAGTCTATCATCAAGCTTTTGATAGGTTTTATGCTTTAATTTTTCGGCCGTTTGCATCTTGGATAGGACGGTTATTTTCAAATCCAAGAGTTTGGGAGAATTTTTCCACCTGTTCCTTACTGACAGTTTCTTGGCTTTTGAAGACAATCCAGTTAACGCCTTCAGTACAAGGCGGTGTTGTCAATGAGCCTTCAAAGTTGTAATAGTCCTTGTTTTCAGGATAGAAATCATCAGGTGAGATAGCCTGAGATAAATCCGTTTCAGTATTGGCGGCTTGAGGCATTTTATCCCAGATTAATTGCAAGGCTTGGTTTTTGTCTCCATAGTTATAGAGAACTGAGACAACTGTGATTTTTCCATTATCCGTCTTGTAGACGAAATGCCCTTCGAGAGGATAGGTTTTGCCATCTATTTCATTCTCAGCTGGTGCGTGAAAATGGAATTGTTGCAACTTGTAAACTTCCTTACCAATCGTTAGGGTATTCTTTGGATTTTTAAAGCTGACTTCAATCGTATGCCCATTATTTTCAACTTGAGCTTCTGATTCTTGATTATTAAGGTTTAGTTCTGGAAGATCAACGTCCTCAGCTCCAGTGATATTGATCGGAGATTGTTCTTTACCATTTTTGCTGAGTTCATAATCTTTAGAAAGGTCACCCCAATGTTCAGGACCAGTTATACCCGTATAGCCCCATTGGACCTCTTGAGACTTAGAGGTTTTACTTTTAGTTTCAGACTGGCAGGCTACGAGTAGGATGGTAGCTGCTATAAGAGACAATAATCCAATTAGCTTAAAACTTTTCTTATTCATCTTTTCTCCCTATAGGCTGTTATTTTTGTCATGACTGCTAGTTGACCTGTTATTTGTAAACTAGTAGTCAGACGGTGACAGGGTGATATTTCTCTAAGGTACTTCTGAAAGTGAAGTGTTTGGAGAAACCAAACAGAAACGCCTTTATTTTATAGCTAATATGAAAGATAGTCAAATATAAATTATAGTTTATTTAGAAAACTATAATGAAAAGCAAGTGTTTTACAAAAAGAAAAGAACTCGCTATTGCGAGCTCTTTATTCATTTTATCCCATAGCATCGTCCGTTGAAAGAACTTCGTGGAAGACACGTTGTGTCAATTCAGTTTTTTGTTCTGGAGTGAGGTATTTAGTGTTTACACAGTATCCAGAGATACGTACGATAACATCTTCACCGCTCATGATCTTTTTGTAAACAGCTGACAAGTCCATAACGTTCAAGTTAAGGTGTTGTCCACCGTTTTCGAAGTATCCGTCAAGGATAGTTACGAGGTTATCAACTTGTTCGTCGCGAGTCTTACCAAGGCACGAGGTGATACTTGAGTAGTAAGCGAGATACCGTCAGCTGCATAACCGAAGTCAAGGCTTGCAAGTGAGTTCAAGTTTTGCAACCATCCACCTTTAGCTTTGTTAGATGGGTTAGCACCTGGTGAGAAGAATTCCAATTTAGACAAGTTCACTGAACCATCTTCGTTGAGGTATACCCCTTTGTGAACTGGAGAGTTACCAGTTTGTTTAGAGTAAGCAACGTTCGAAGTGATTGTAAGAAGTGAAACTGTAGCTTCTGCATCTTTGTAGAGTTTATGGCTACGAAGACGAGTAGTGTAAGCTTCAATCAACCATTCTGCCAATTCGTTTGAACGTGGGTCATCTTCACCCCAACGTGGGTATTCACCGATTGTTTCGTAGTCGTAGATGTAGCCATCTTCGTCACGGATTGGTTTAACTGTAGCGTACTTGATAGCTGACAATGTATCAACAGTATTTGCGAAACCACAGATACCGAATCCCATGTTAGCACGTTGTTTAGTTGGCAAGAAGGCCATTTGAACAGCTTCGTAGTTGTACTTATCAGTCATGTAGTGGATGATGTTAAGGGCATCTACATAAGTGTCAGTCAACCAGTCAAGAGATTTTTCGAAGTTAGCTTTAACAGTGTCAAAGTCAAGAACTTCATCACGGACTGGATCGATGTCAAATACTTTGTAGTCTTTATGAACATCGTCGTAACCACCGTTCAAACCAGTAAGAAGGGCTTTAAGTACGTTAACACGAGCACCGAAGTATTGGATGTTGTGGCGTTGTTCTTCGTTTTCTGGGTCAAGTGGTGATACACAACATGAGATACAGCTCATTTCACCGTATCCGTCTTTAGCCATAGTAGTCACACCTTCGTATTGAATAGAAGAGTGCTTGTGACTCATGTGCATACAGTAGCGACGGAATGAGTAAGGCAATTTGTCAGACCAAAGAACTGTCAAGTTTGGTTCTGGAGCATTACCAATATTATCAAGTGTGTTCAAGAAACGGTAGTCCATTTTAGTAACACGGTGACGTCCGTCAGCACCCATACCAGCCATAGAAGTTGTGATGAATGTTGGGTCACCTGAGTAAAGTTCGTCGTAAGCTTTTGTACGTGCGAATTTTACAGTACGAAGTTTCAAGACAAAATCATCAACGAATTCTTGGATTTCTGATTCAGTGTAAGTACCACGAGCAAGGTCACGTTCTGCATATATGTCAAGGACGATTGGCACACGACCAAGTGAAGTAGCCGCACCATTGATAACACGACATACAGCCATAAAAGCAATGTTTGTCCATTGGATAGCTTCTTTAGTATCGAAGGCTGGACGACGAACATCTACACCGTAAAGGTCACCAAGGCGAACAACATCTTGAAGTGCTTGGTATTGAAGGTTAACTTCTTCACGAAGACGAATAGTTTCTTCGTTGATTTCTTCGATAGAGTTCCAGTCGTTTACTTTTTCTTGCATCAAGAAGTCAGCACCGTAAAGAGCAAGGCGAGCATAAACACCGATGATACGTCCACGAGAGTAAGCATCTGGAAGTCCAGTTATAGTGTGTGCGTGACGTGCACGACGGATATTTGATGTATAAGCACGGAAGATACCGTCATTTACTGTAGTTACATGTTTTGTAAAAATTTCGTGAACAGCTGGATCAGGTTCATAGCCATGTTCCTTGAGAGCTGTTTCTGCCATACGAATTCCGCCTTTTGGCATGAAATTCAATTTGAATAACTCATCATTTTGAATACCGTAGATTAGTTCGTCGTCTTTTGAAATATAGCCGGCAGGAATATCTGCGATTGATGTCGGACGAGTATCCATTGGGAAACGAGTTTCTTCGTAGTGAGCTTTAGTTTCTTCAATGATTTTTTTGATTTAAGTGAGCGTTCAGTTGGTCCTGCAAGGAAGCTTTCATCACCATCATATGGTGTGTAGTTTGCTTGTACGAAGCGAGACACACTTGCTTTTTCTTTCCAGTCAGTTCCTTTAAAGCCTTCCCACGCTTTTTCAAAAACATCTGTGTTAGTTTTAACCGTTGCCATAGTTTGGATCTCCTATAATACTTTCTAGAGAATGTAACAAAATCATCTGTTACATTCTCTAGAAGTATTATATCACACAGTAACCGCTTACATAACTTTGAAACTCCGTTTTTAAAGACATTCTTTTATAATACAGTTTTGAAAACTGGAAATCTGTATTATAAATTTCTGTTTTTTTGATAGATTTTGGTATCATAGGGGGAGAATGTTTTGTAGGCCCAAAGTTTTATGTGAAAGGCTTTACAATGAGATAAATTTGAGAAAGGAGGCAAGAAGCATGCTAGAGTTCCCTCTAATTAATGATACGAGTCGGAAAATTATTCATATCGACATGGATGCCTTTTTTGCTCAGGTTGAGATGAGGGATGACCCTAGTCTTAAAGATAAACCTGTTATTATCGGTAATGACCCCAGAAAAACAGGCGGTCGTGGTGTGGTGTCTACTTGTAACTACGAGGCTAGAAAATACGGTGTCCACTCAGCCATGTCTTCTAAGGAAGCCTACGAACGTTGTCCCAATGCTGTCTTTATTTCAGGAAATTATAGCCATTACCGAGAGGTAGGGATGCAGATTCGTGAAATTTTTAAATGCTACACGGACTTGGTTGAGCCTATGTCTATTGACGAGGCCTATCTCGATGTTACGACCAATAAACTTGGGATCAAGTCGGCCGTTAAGGTCGCTAAACTTATCCAGTATGATATCTGGCAGGAACTCCATCTGACCTGTTCGGCTGGTGTTTCCTACAATAAATTCATTGCGAAGCTGGCTTCTGATTTCCAAAAACCTGCTGGTTTGACGGTAGTACTTCCCGAAGAGGCCCAGGAATTTTTGAAAAAGCTACCTATTGCAAAGTTTCATGGTGTTGGTAAAAAGTCAGTTGAGCGTCTTCATGACATGGATATATACACCGGTGCCGATCTTTTGAAAATTTCTGAGATAACCTTAATAGACCGCTTTGGACGTTTTGGCTTTGACCTCTTTCGCAAGGCTAGAGGCATTTCCAATAGCCCAGTAAAGCCTAATCGTGTCCGTAAATCTATCGGAAGTGAGCGAACCTATGGTAAGCTCCTGTATAATGAAGATGACATCAAGGCTGAGTTGACTAAAAATGCTAAACGGGTAGCGGAAAGCGCCCAGAAAGCTAAAAAAGTCGGTCGTATCATTGTCATCAAGGTTCGTTATTCGGACTTCTCAACCCTAACCAAACGTATGACCTTGGACAAATCAACCCAGGATTTTGACACCATCGATAGGATTTCTCATAGTATTTTTGATCAGCTGGAGGAAAATAGTAGTGGCGTTCGCCTGCTTGGTGTTACGCTGACAGGTTTGGAAGACCAAGAAGGTAGACAGTTAGACTTAGACGATTTGGCGTGATTATATACGTGATTATATAATAGTAGAGTTTTGACTTTTTGCGTTGCTAGTTGACCTTAAAGCATCATTAGACCTGTGCTATCTTAATTAGTAAGTAATAGAAATGAGATAATAAAAGTAATGAAAAAGTTTTTACGTATCTGGGCTTGATTTTAGCAACATGCTTGGTTCTTGTAGCCTGTGCTTCAAATAAGTCAGCTGAAAAGAAAAAACGAATCAACTTCGACATAACGTGTCAAGGCTAATACTAAGACACCAACTCAAGTGTTTTCAAAGTTTCTCAGGGTAAGCTGTAATATGATTGGCAAGATTCAGGACTATAAACTGAAGGAAGTGAAAGTCAAGAAAGATGAAGCAACAGTGACTTTTACTTCACTCTCTGTTAGTTTCCATGGAGCTGAAGCTGCTGTTCGTACTATCCTTATGAGTCCCTATGGTATTAATATTGACAAGTTGAAGTACTGGAACCAATCTGATAAGAGTAATGATGAAAAGGGTAAGGGCAAAGATCTCACAACAAAGTTCCTTTAGTGTGAAAACTTTAACGGTGATTTAAGGATATTGATAAAGAATTGTTCTGTATACCTTTGACAGGTTCAGATAATTTGGAAAGGAACTTCAATTTATCGAAGATAATGGGGTCAACTGGACTATCTCTACAAAAATTATAAAGAACTTGTCGAGGATCTGGTTGACCATGCTGAATCAGAAAATAAAGTCGTTTACGCTGAACGTATCCATAAGGATTTGTCAGACTATCAACCTGAAGATAGTAGCGACTCAAGTAATAAGTTATCAGGTAAGGACAAGTAGTATTTTATTGCATTTGATGTTAATCATATACGGGAAGCTTTTTTGGACGAGAAGAGTTATTACATGAGTGGCAACCATTTTCTATCACCACTTAGGTTTTTATTATTAGACAAGTTGGGATAAAGATGGTAAACTGTTATTGCTAACTATTAATGAGAGTATCGAGGATTATAGATATGAAAAAATGGCTTGCAGTCATGGGGATTCTTGGATTGTCAGTTATGACTTTGGCAGCTTGTGGAAACAAAGGTGACAGTAAGGTATCTGGTGAAAAGCAGACGATTACTGTTGCGACTGACTCTGATACGGCACCTTTCACTTTTAAAAAAGGTGATGACTTCAAGGGTTATGATATTGATTTGGTAAAGGCTGTTTTTAAGGATTCAGACAAGTATGAGGTCAAGTTTGTAACGACGCCTTTTGATTCCATCTTGACAGGGGTGGATTCTGGACGTTATCAGATTGCAGCTAATGATTTTAACTACAATGAAGAGCGTGCACAGAAATATAGTTTTTCAGATCCGATTTCACGTTCTAACTATGCAATCATCAGTGCTGAGGGTACAAAGTATACTAGCCTAGACGATTTGTCTGGTAAGACAACAGAAGTGCTTCCTGGCACTAACTACGCTCAGTTGCTTGAAAACTGGAACCACGCCAATGCGGACAAGACACCAATTACAATCAATTACGCTTCTAGCTCGACGGGTCTTTCAACACGCGTTCAACACATTCAAGAAGGAAAAATTGATTTTATCCTTTATGATGCCATTTCGTCTGAGTATATTGTTAAAGATCAAGGCTATAAGTTGGCTGTAAACAAGCTTAAAGACGATATCGGTATGAAGACTGATGGTCTTGAATACCTTATTTTCTCAAAAAATAAGCAAGGTAAGGAACTCAAGACTTTTGTCAATAAGCGTATCAAAGAGCTTAAGAAGGATGGAACCCTTGCCAAACTCAGTAAGGAATACTTCGGTGGCGATTACGTCAGTGATTTGAAATAAGACGGTTAAAAGTTGAAAAGTTGAGACTCTTGTCTCTGCTTTTTGACGTTAATAAAGCTGAATTATCAGTGATATGATTTCCTTATCACTTTGATAAGAAAAGACTATTTCACAGACTTTCTGAGTCGTGCTAAAATGAATATTATAAAATTTATGATAAGATATTTGAACGGTTAGCACTAGGCTAACGACTTTTTTAGAAAGAAAGGGCGACATTGTGAAAAAGAGTATAGAAGCATTTAATCGGTCACCTTGGTATCTTCAAGTTATCCTTGGCTTGGTTGGTTTGGCAGTAGCTGTTGCTTTAGCCATTCCCTTATCATGGCTAGTGGAAATCCTTTGGGGCTATGTTTTGCAATTGGTTACAATTGTCTTCAAATGGATTTCATCTTGGATGCCAGCTGGTAAGCTCTTCTCATGGAAGGCTGTCTTCGATGCTGTTCCTAAGATTGTAGAACGCTTGCCTTTAACCTTGGGATTGACTATTGCAGGTGCCTTCTTTGGTTTGATTTTGGCCCTTGTCTTTGCGGTTGTTAAAATTAATCGAGTACGTATCCTTTATCCAATTCAAGCCGTTTTTGTGAGCTTCTTGCGTGGGACACCAATCCTTGTACAACTCATGTTGACTTACTATGGTATTCCACTCTTCCTTCGTTACTTGAATGGTGAGTTCGGCTTAGATTGGAACATTAATGAGATTCCACCAGCTATCTTCGCTATTACAGCCTTTGCCTTTAATGAAGCAGCTACATGAGTGAGACCATCCGTGCAGCGATTCAGGCCGTTGACGCTGGGGAAATCGAAGCTGCCCGTTCTCTTGGGATGACATCAGCACAAGTTTACCGTCGTGTCATCATTCCAAATGCGGCAGTTATTGCGACACCAAGTTTGATTAACAGTTTGATTGGTTTGACTAAGGGAACATCACTTGCCTTCAGTGCAGGTATCGTTGAAATGTATGCGCAAGCTCAAATCTTAGGTGGTGCTGACTACCGTTACTTTGAACGTTATATCTCAGTAGCTCTTGTATACTGGGCAATCTCAATCTTGATTGAGTACATTGGTCGTTCAGTTGAAAATCACATGGCCATTAAGGCTCCTGAAGCGACTGACATTTCTGGCATTGGAGGTGACCGCTAATGATTAGTATCAAAAATGTGACCAAGGAATTTTCAGGACAAAAGGTTCTAGATGGCATCGATATTGACATTGAAAAAGGTGAAGTTGTGGCTCTTGTTGGTGCCTCTGGTGCAGGGAAGTCGACTATCCTTCGTTGCTTGAACTATTTGGAACAACCTGATTCTGGTACTATTGCCATTGATGATTTCAAGGTGGATTTTGGAACAATTACCAAGGAGCAAATCCTTACCCTTCGCCGTAAGTTGGCTATGGTTTTCCAACAGTTTAACCTCTTTGAACGTCGTACAGCCTTGGATAATGTTAAGGAAGGTCTTAAGATTGTTAAGAAACTTTCTGACGAAGAAGCTACCAAGATTGCGAAAGAAGAGCTCGCTAAGGTTGGGCTTTCTAATCGTGAAAATTACTACCCACGTCACTTGTCGGGTGGTCAAAAGCAACGTGTGGCTTTGGCTCGTGCCCTTGCAATGAGGCTGATGTGCTCTTGCTTGACGAACCAACATCTGCCCTTGACCCTGAGTTGGTTGGTGAGGTTGAAAAATCAATCGTAGATGCGGCTAAATCAGGTCAAACCATGATTTTGGTCAGTCACGACATGAACTTTATTTATCAAGTGGCTGACAAGGTGCTTTTCCTTGAAAAAGGTCATATCCTTGAACAAGGAACACCTGATGAAATCTTTAACCATCCAAAAGAAGAGCGAACAAAAGAATTCTTCGCTTCTTATTCAAAACAATATCTTTAAGATGGGATTTTTGTTACAATAGAAAAGGTGATGGGATAGGACTACATTTCTAGTTCATAGTCAAAGTCCCACAAGGATGACTAGGAACTTTTGAATACTTCAAAGGCGACTAAGGAGTCTACTCGGTGACTGCCTTATGTAGTTATTATTAATCGGATTCAGAGGTTGGAGAATATTGTCTCAGCCTTTTCTATTTTTCACTTTAGGATGATTTATGTTATTAAATATTTTTAAATTTTATCTCTTAGGCCTTGTGATTGCTTTCTTTGTTTGTTTGGTGATTGGTGTCTTTTGGCTTGGATGGCGTGCCCTACGTCATTTAGACAAAACCGTTAAGGAGCGTCAGGGTGCCCTCTATGATGCTATTATGATGTCGATGGTTTCGATCCCAGTATTGGCATTTGCTTTTATGGCGATTCTTATCGTACTGAATGCATAATGCTAGCTTTGTTGGCACATTAGGTGTAAGATATCTCTACAAGAAAATCATATAAGGAGTTACTCATGTACGATACAATTGTTATTGGAGCTGGTCCTGCGGGGATGACTGCAGCACTTTATGCAGCTCGTGCCAACCTTAAAGTGGCAACTTTGGAGCAAGGTGCTCCTGGTGGACAGATGAATAACACATCTGATATTGAAAATTATCCTGGTTTTGAAAGTATTTCTGGTCCAGAACTGTCCATGAAGATGTTTGAACCCTTGGAAAAATTGGGCGTTGAAAATCTTTATGGTATCGTGTCTGGTATCGAAGACAGGGGCAATTATAAAGTTGTCAAAACTGGTGACGAGGAGTACCAAACCAAGACAGTTATCATTGCGACGGGTGCTAAACACCGCCACATTGGTGTTGCTGGTGAAGAAGAGTACAACAGCCGTGGTGTCTCTTATTGTGCGGTATGTGATGGTGCCTTCTTCCGCAATCAAGACCTCTTGGTTGTTGGTGGTGGAGACTCTGCTGTTGAAGAAGGAATTTATTTGACACGCTTTGCCAATAGCGTGACCATTGTTCACCGTCGTGACGAATTGCGTGCTCAAAAGGTCCTTCAAGCCCGTGCCTTCGCCAATGAAAAGGTCAAGTTTATCTGGGATTCCGTCGTTGAAGAAATCAAGGGTGATGACATCAAGGTTCGCAGTGTTGATATCAAGAATGTCAAAACTGGTGAGGTGACTAACCACGAATTTGGCGGTGTCTTTGTTTATGTCGGACTTGATCCTGTTTCAGATTACTTGACAGGCCTCGACATCACTGACCAAAATGGTTGGGTAATCACAGATGATAAGATGGCGACAAGTGTTCCAGGTATCTTTGCCATTGGTGATGTGCGTCAGAAAGACCTTCGCCAAATTACCACAGCCGTAGGGGAAGGTGCCATAGCCGGTATTGAAGCTTATAACTACGTGACTGCACTTGGTGATAAGTAACATAAATGGAAATTCGGGAGAATTTCGAGTTTTTTGTGTTTGTGTGATGATCTTTAGCTAGTCTAGCCTCCTTTGGAGTAACATCTATGTGTAGTTTTTTGTTATAATAGAGAAGTCTTACTAAAAGTCAGTAAAAACGAGGTGACCGACTTGCGTGTTGTAGCAGGTGATTTTGGCGGGCGTCCGCTTAAAACGTTAGAAGGCAAAACGACTCGTCCAACAACGGACAAGGTCAAGGGTGCCATTTTCAATATGATTGGTCCTTTCTTTGATGGAGGACGTGTTTTGGATCTTTTTTCTGGGAGTGGTAGTTTAGCTATTGAGGCTATTAGCGTGGCATGTCGTCTGCTGTCCTCGTGGAAAAGGATCGTCGAGCACAGGCTGTTATTCAGGAAAATATCAAGATGACCAAGAGTGAGGAACAGTTCCAGCTTTTGAAGATGGATGCGGCGCGTGCATTGACACAATTGACAGGTCAGTTTGACTTGGTGCTCTTAGATCCGCCTTATGCGAAAGAGCAGATTGTGGCCAATATTACTCAGTTAGAGGAGCAGGGGCTCTTGTCTGAAGAGGTGATGTTGGTTTGTGAGACTGATAAGGGTGTGGACTTGCCTGAAGAAGTTTCAAACTTTGGGATTTGGAAGCAGAAAACCTATGGTATCAGTAAGGTGACCGTTTACGTGCGTTAGCCTTTGGTAGGGAAGTTGTAGAAAGGAAATGCTATGACCAAGATTGCTATGTTTACGGGGTCTTTTGATCCGATTACAAATGGGCATATGGATATTATTGTCAGAGCCAGCAAACTCTTTGACGAGCTCTATATAGGACTTTTTTATAATAAAAATAAGCAGGACTTCTGGGATGTTGCGACTCGCAAGCGTATCTTGGATGAGGTTGTGGCAGATTTTCCTAATGTCAAGGTCATAACGGCCCACGATAGTCTGGCTGTAGATGTCGCCAGAGATCTTGGTGTAACTTATCTGGTTCGAGGCCTACGCAATGCGACAGACTTTGACTATGAGGCTAATATGGACTATTTCAATAAAGGTTTGGCGCCAGAACTTGAAACGGTTTATTTGATTGCTAGTCATGAGGTGACACCGGTGTCTTCAAGTCGTGTGCGTGAGTTGATTTATTTTGAGGGGGACATTAGCTCCTATGTTCCGCAAGCAGTTGTTAAGGAAGTGGAGGCCAAGCGTGGCAAACAAGACAAAATCTAAAGCGCTATTAGAGAAAATGTGGCGTATTAAGTGGTGGTTATTAAGTATTTTTACGGTACTTTTCCTCCTTTTTGCCCTCTTTTTCCCGCTCAATAATTACTATGTGGAGCTTCCGGGTGGTGCTTTTGATACCAAGGAAGTCTTGACAGTGAATAAGAAAGCTGATGATTCTAAGGGCTCCTATAATTTTGTGGCGGTGGCTCAAACCAAGGCGACTTTGGCCTTGATGCTCTATGCTCAGTTTAATGATTTTGCAAAGCTTCAAACGGCTGAAGAGGCAACTGGAAATTACTCTGATGAAGATTTCATGCGCATCAACCAATTTTACATGGAGACTTCTCAAAACCAAGCGGTTTATCAGGGCTTGACTCTGGCTGGTAAGGAGGTTAGTTTGGAGTATATGGGTGTCTATGTGCTTCAGGTTGCTGATGATTCTAGCTTCAAGGGTGTCCTCAATATTGCTGATACGGTGACGGCTGTTAATGGTAATACCTTTGATAATTCTACTGACATGATTAAATACGTTCAAGGACTTAAGCTGGGTTCAAAGGTCAAGGTCACTTATATGAGAGATGGCAAAGAAAAGACTGCTACTGGTAAGATTATTAAGATTGCCAATGGCAAAAATGGTATTGGTATCGGCCTAACGGACCATACTGAGATCAAGAGTCCTGAGAATGTTAAGTTTAAACTGGATGGTGTCGGTGGGCCAAGTGCTGGTCTTATGTTTACCTTGGCTATTTACGATCAGGTGTCTGGTCAAGACCTCAAGGCTGGCCGCAAGATTGCTGGTACAGGAACTATTGAAAAAGATGGGGCTGTCGGTGATATCGGTGGGGCCTATCTCAAGGTGAAATCTGCGGCTGATAGTGGCGCAGACATTTTCTTCGTGCCAAATAATCTAGTAACTAAGGAAATGAAAAAGGCTGATCCGGATGCCAAGACTAATTATCAAGAGGCCAAGGAAGCTGCCGAGAAACTGGGGACCAAGATGAAAATCGTCCCTGTTAAAACAGCTCAAGAAGCCATTGATTATTTGAAAAAGACTAAATGAGAAGTGAGAGTAGGACAGACAGAAATCTATGATTTTGTCTCTGTCTTACTCTCTTTTTTAGACTAAAGTGTTATAATAGTCTGTATGAAAAAACGTTATAGAACAGTAAATGATTACTATCGCGAGATTTTTGGCGAAAAGATTTTCAAACTTCCTATAGATGCGGGCTTTGATTGTCCCAACCGTGATGGAACAGTGGCTCACGGTGGCTGTACCTTTTGTACAGTATCGGGGTCTGGGGACGCTATTGTAGCTCCTGAGGCACCGATTCGTGAGCAGTTTTACCATGAGATTGACTTTATGCACCGCAAGTGGCCAGAAGTTCATAAATATCTGGTTTATTTTCAAAACTTTACGAATACTCACGCACCACTTGAGGTTATCAAGGATCGCTACGAACAGGCTATCAATGAGCCTGGTGTTGTTGGGATCAATATAGGTACTCGCCCTGACTGTTTGCCAGACGATGTGATTGATTATCTGGCAGAACTCACAGACCGCATGCACGTAACGGTTGAACTTGGACTGCAGACGACTTATGAAGAAACCTCAGAGCTCATAAACCGAGCACACAGCTATGAACTCTATGTGGAGACGGTGAAGCGCTTGCGTGAGCGTGCGCCCAAGGCTGAAATTGTATCACACCTAATTAATGGGTTACCGGGGGAAACTCATGAGATGATGGTGGAGAATGTTCGCCGTTGTGTGACTGATAATGACATTCAGGGGATTAAACTCCATCTCCTCCACCTGATGACTAATACGCGTATGCAAAGAGACTACCACGAAGGGGGTCTTAAATTGCTGAGTCAGGAAGAGTATGTGTCAATCATCTGTGACCAGTTGGAAATCATCCCGAAGGATATCGTCATTCATCGGATTACTGGTGATGCACCGCGAGATATGCTGATTGGACCTATGTGGAGTCTCAACAAGTGGGAAGTCCTTAATGCCATTGACAAAGAGATGGAACGTCGTGACTCATGGCAAGGGTGTAAAGTCGTTAGCAAGAAGGAGGAAAAAGCATGATTAAACGTCCCATTCATATGTCTCATGACTTTCTAGCAGAAGTGCTGGACGATGAGAGTATAGTTGTCGATGCGACCATGGGAAACGGTAATGACACAGCCTTTCTGGCTGGCCTTTCCAAGAAGGTCTATGCTTTTGACGTGCAGGAGCAGGCGCTTGGAAAGACCAGTCAACGCTTGTCAGACTTGGGAATTGAAAATACGGAACTCATTTTAGATGGTCATGAAAATCTGGACCATTATGTTAGGGAGCCTATTCGAGCAGCTATTTTCAATTTAGGCTATCTACCATCTGCAGACAAGAGTGTCATCACCAAACCTCACACGACCCTTGAAGCTATTGAGAAGATTCTTGACCGCTTAGAGGTGGGTGGTCGCCTAGCTATTATGATTTACTACGGTCATGATGGGGGTGATATGGAGAAGGATGCTGTTCTTGAGTATGTGATTGGTTTAGACCAGCGTGTTTTTACAGCCATGCTGTATCAACCTCTCAATCAAATTAATACCCCGCCATTTTTGGTGATGTTGGAGAAATTACAATGATTACAGATATTAAAGAAAAACTTGCAGATATGCAGGCCAAATATATAGACAAGCAGAGTGCTGAAGATAACTTAAAAACGGTTTATAATTGCAAAACGACGAAAATCAAGAAGAAACTAGCCAGTCTTGAGGTTGAACGTTGCCATAAACTTTTAGCTAAGGAAGACGTGACTGCCATTGATAAAAAAATTCGCAAGCAAAAAGAACTATTTTCTAACTGTTGTCATAAGGAAGGTTAAGAGAAACTATGCATTTATCATTAGCTTTGCTTGTTCTTCTGTTTAGCTTAATCTTATCGAACGTTATCAACCGCATTTTTCCACGACTTCCCCTACCTTTGATTCAAATTATTTTTGGAGTGGGTATTGGTTTTCTTCTTAAGGGGGAAGTTTTTGAGCTTGAAACGGAACTTTTTCTAGCGTTTATTATTGCTCCCTTGCTTTTTCGTGAGGGCGAAGAGAGTGATATTACCAGTATTCTACGTAACTGGAGGCTCATTCTGTTTTTGATTTTTCCAGTCATCTTCGTCTCTACGCTAGGAATCGGCTATCTTGCTAAGGCCGTCTTGCCTGCTTCGGTGCCCTTGTCTGCCTGTCTAGCCCTCGGTGCCGCTCTTGGTCCAACGGATTTTGTTGCCTATTCCGCTATCTCCAAACGCTTCAGTTTTCCAAAGTGGATTAGCTATATTCTGCAGGGAGAGGGTTTGCTAAATGATGCCTCTGGCTTGGTCGCCTTTCGGGTGGCAGTAACTGCTTTGACAACGGGATCCTTCTCCCTCCTGGACGCGAGCTGGAATTTGGTTATCTCTGTAATTGGTGGTTTTTTGGTTGGCTTGATTACAGCTCTATTGAATCGTCTTTTTTTGACCATTTTAGATAATATGGATGCAGCAGATGTCACAGGTGCACTCTTACTAGAGTTAGTGCTACCGATTTCCTCTTACTTTGTAGCTGAGGAAATACATGTCTCTGGAATTATTGCTGTTGTTGTAGCAGGGATTTCACTTGCTAGCCGTTTCAAAAAAATCACCGTATTTGATGCCAAATTGGATAGTGTCTCCCATACGATTTGGGGAACCATTACCTTTGTTCTTAATGGTATGGTCTTTTTCCTTCTGGGGACGGAACTGCCAACCTTAGCAACCCCAGTACTGTCTAGCAGTACTTATGATACGCTTTGGATGCTTCTTGCCATAGTCTTGTTAACAGCGATCATGTTTGGAATTCGTTTTGTCATGATTAGTGCAGTGTTTGCCCAAAGAGCTTGGCGGACCAAACGGTCACTGAAAAAAATATGGAAGGTTGCTACGATTTTGACTTTTTCTGGCGTAAAAGGAACGGTTTCGATTGCAACAATCCTTTTACTTCCGGTTGCTAATATGACTGCGCTAGAACACAGTCTCTTGACCTTTACAGTAGCGGGTGTTACACTATTGAGCTTCTTGATAGGTATTTTAATTCTACCTAGGTTAGCTACCGGACCAGCACATACGACCAACCATTACATGCAGATTGCTATTCTTAATGATGTGGTAAGAGAGCTAGAAAAAGACCTGAAGCAGTCTGCAAATCAAGGAGCTGTTTATGCTACCATTGACAACTATAACCAACGTTTGGAAGATTTAATCTTGGAGCAGGAATCAAATGATGTCAAGGAAGAGTTAGCTAATATCCGTATCATGATTATGGAAATCGAGAGTGAGGGTTTGGAATATGCCTACAAGAAGGGGAAGATTTCAGAACTCGAATACAATCTATACCAACGTTATATCAAAGGCTTGGAGCGCCGTATCAACCGTGGTTTTGTTTCTAGTTTCTCTTATGCCTCTGCTGTTTTCGTTCTTGGTCTTCGTAGAATTTTGCACCTAGCTTTTACCTTCAAGTTTCGATTTGAACAAGAGGAGAATAGGCGAGGTCCTCGATTGACCGAGGAAAATCGTGATCATATGACTGAGCTTTATTTAACAAATACTGAGCAGGTTTTGGAAGCCTTGAGTAATCTGGAAGGTGTCTATCATTCAGATCTTTTGTCTTATTTGAAACGCTGTCGGATTCGAGAGGCTGAAATTATTCAATCTGGAGCCTTTGTCGAGCGGGTTATCACTCACTTAAATCCAGACTATGTTGACGAAATGTTGCGAGGCTATTTTTTGGAACGTAAGATTATCATCGAATATGAACAAGCTGGGCGTATTTCTAGTCGTTATGCCAAACAGCTTCGTAAGGAAGTCAATACTTTGGAAAACTATACTCTCAAAGAAACAAGCAATACTTTGATATATGATATGATCAATCTAGCCCGAAGGGGAGCTTAAGAAAGAATTTAGAGTAGAAAAAGAAGCTAAGTTATTAATTTGGCTTCTTTTAATGTTTGCTTTTTTCATTATCGTGGTCAGGAAAGAGACAGCCCAATCCTAGGCCTACTAGGATACCGGAAACAATCAGAGTTTCGGTAGGAATAGGGAATAGGGAGGAGTAGGTCATAGATTGCATTAGCAATCATCAGCCAATCAAGGCACTAATGAGGCTAGACTTATAATCTTTTTTCATGAAATTCTCAATTGTAAAGAAGATTAACAAGACAACTGGAAAGAGCGGCCATCGGACAATATCATATGTCTATGTGGTTAATCTTAGAATTTATTCGGTCAAAAAAGAACTGTTTTGTTATCGAATCGGTAAAAGTCAAAAGATTTCCTCACACAGTAAAACCTCTGACAAAATCTGTTTATATATAGTCGCTGCACAATTTATTTTATTCAAGAACGTCTATAGAACACCTTGTCCTTCCAGCCTTAATTTTGTATAGCGTATCTCAAATAAAAAAGAAGTAATGATGAAAGAATAAATCCCCCAGACTTATAGTCTAGGGGACTTGTTTCTTTAATGTTGTTCGTAAATTAGCCCTAAATCAAGCTACTTTATGACTGATCTCTATAAAAGAGGGTTAATGTAAAAACGATGGTCGTCAATTGGAATAATTTGAACAGGATTTTGATAGAAGTCAGCTAAGACTTCTGGTGTGATGACATCATTTTTGGGTCCTTGTGCTACGATTTTTCCTTGACGGAGTAGGAGAATATGGTCCATGTTTTCAGTGATTTCCTCAGCGTGGTGAGTGACGTAAAGAACCAGTGGAGCATGAGGAAGCGAGGTGATACGATCAATCTGACGCAAGAGTTTTTCACGAGCAAATAGGTCCAAGCCAACAGTCGCTTCATCAAGAATAATGATGTCAGGATCTTCCATGAGACTGCGAGCAATCAAACAAATTTGTTTTTCTCCTTGAGAGAGGCCATGGTATTTACGACCTATCAAATCCCCAGCACCAAGTGAGGTCAGCATGTCCTTGGCTTCTTGCAACTCCTTATCCCCATATGCCTTGTAGAGGATTGAGCTCTTGTATTTACCAGTAAGGACGATTTTTTCTGCAGTCATATGCTTAGGCAGACGCTCAGTGATGAAGGAACTGACAATACCGATATGTTTGCGAAGACCCGTGATGTCTCCATTACCAAAGGTATAGCCAAGTATTTCAGCATGACCTTCGGAAGGAAAGAACTCAGCTGTCAATAAGCGTAGAAGTGTTGATTTTCCTGCACCATTAAGTCCAAGGATAGCCCAGGTCTGGCCTTTTTCAACTGACCAGTTAAGATTGGACAAGAGTGTTTTTCCTTGGCGAGCCAAGCTGACATTTTCTAAGCGTATAAGTGACATAAGTCTCTCCTTCGATGATAAATTACTCTAAGTATAGCATAAAATAGGAACCTATATTGGAAAATTGTGATATAATGAAAGTCAGAATTTTTTTTAGAGGAGAAGAAAAAATGGAAGACTCTAGCGGTCAGTCCTTATTATTTCAATTTATTTTATTACTAATTTTAACCTTACTTTCGGCCTTTTTCTCAGCGTCTGAGATGGCTTTAGTATCATTAAACCGTTCACGTGTGGAACAAAAGGCTGAAGAAGGCGACAAGAAATTTATTCGCCTGCTCAAGGTTCTTGAAAATCCCAATAACTTCTTATCAACTATTCAGGTTGGTATTACTTTTATCGGTCTTTTGCAAGGGGCCAGTCTCTCTGCTTCCCTAGGAGCAGTTATAGCGACCTGGTTTGGTAACGTAGCTTGGGCTAAAACAGCAGGTAGCGTGGTATCTTTGGTGGTCTTGACTTACATTTCTATCGTTTTTGGTGAGCTTTATCCTAAGCGTATTGCCATGAACCTAAAGGAAAATCTGGCCATCTACTCAGCACCTGTCATTATTGTAACTGGTAAGATTGTCAGTCCCTTTGTATGGATTCTTTCGGCATCAACCAACCTCTTGTCTCGTTTGACACCTATGACTTTTGATGATGCGGATGAGCCGATGACACGTGATGAGATTGAGTACATGTTGACCAAGAGTGAGGATACACTTGAAGCTGAAGAAATCGAAATGCTTCAAGGTATCTTTTCTCTTGATGAATTAATGGCGCGTGAAGTCATGGTTCCTCGTACAGATGCCTTCATGATAGATATTGAAGACGATACTCAGGAAAATATCCAAGCCATTCTAAAGCAAAGCTTCTCTCGTATCCCTGTCTACGAAGATAATAAGGATAAGATTATCGGTGTAATCCATACCAAAAACCTCCTTAAAGCGGCTTATGAGCTCGGTTTTGAGAATGTTAATCTTCGCCGTATCATGAATGAGCCCCTCTTTGTTCCAGAAACAATTTTCGTTGACGACCTCTTGGCAGCCTTTCGTAACACCAATAATCAAATGGCTATCTTACTTGATGAATATGGTGGTGTGGCTGGTCTGGTGACCTTCGAGGATCTTTTGGAAGAAATCGTCGGTGAAATTGATGACGAAACAGATAAAGCTAGTGTGGAAGTTCGTGAAATAGGAGAGAATACCTATATTGTTGAAGGATCTATGACTCTTAATGACTTCAATGAACACTTTGACACAGAGCTTGAAAGTGATGATGTTGACACTATCGCAGGCTATTATTTGACTGGTGTAGGAGCAATTCCCACTCAAGAAGTCAAGGAACATTACGAAGTTATCAACAAGGACAAACGTCTTGAATTTATTAACGATAAGGTTAAGGATGGTCGCGTAACCAAACTTAAGGTAATCATCACAGCTGCTCCAGAAGAAGCAGGAGAATAGAATTCACCAGCTTTAGATTAAAAAAGACTAGAGCTAAAAAGTAAGATAATGATAATTTAGCGCCTTCTTTCCTTTGGATTGAAAGTGCTTTTTATTATCTTTTTGATAAATATTTTTTAATATATAATTAGATTAAAAATATATGATAACCTCTATGCTATGCTTTATTATAAAAATAAAACATCTAGTTATTATTGACCTACGACATTTTTTTGAAGTAATTTAAACGGGTTTTGAAATTATGGTAGACTAAGAATAAAAATAAATAATATTTTGATTAAAACGCCTTTCTATTACTTTTTATGACAGAATATAAATTAACTGATAAATGATAAAGGAGAATCTTAATAGCTTCTAAAAAATCTCTATATTCTATACATAGTAGCTTACTTTTACTCACCCTTACTCTAGGAGACTTTTTACCAGTAACTTCTTTTGCAGATGCCGGCATTGCGACAAATGATACTGTTCTTATGCAGCCAAAAACTGATACAGATACAAATACAAGTGAGGACCCTCAATCACCTGAAGTTCCTTCAGTCAACGTTAATGGTTGACCTGTTGCTATTGTAACACCAGCAGCACCAGCTATAACGGCACCTGGTCAAACAATCCCTTCTAAACAAAATAGTCAGCTTGTTGTTGCCAATAATGACGGTACAACAAGTCTTGTTGTTCCATAAGTACAGGATTCAAAGTGAATGCTGACGGTACATTGACTGGTAAAGTATCAACTGTAATATTGACGCTTGTAGGAACATTCTTCCTTGTTCTTGCAGTTTTATTGGTATTCAAGAAACGTGCCTAATAGTATAGATAATAAAAAACCGGAAGAATCCAGTTTTTCCCTTTCTTCTTCTGGTATAGTATAGTTATATAGTAATTTTAGATGTATTATAGTATAACTTTTATCTTAAATTAGATAGACATGGAGCATGTTTCTGATAAAAGAGGTATAATAAAAAGTGTAAAAATCGTTTTTCAAGGAGGCTGACATGGCAGAAATTGATTACAGTCAGGTGACTGGACTTGTTCATTCAACCGAAAGTTTCGGATCCGTAGATGGTCCTGGTATCCGTTTTATTGTGTTTATGCAAGGCTGTAAGCTGCGTTGCCAATATTGTCATAACCCAGATACTTGGGCCATGAAGTCAAATAAGGCTGTTGAACGTACAGTTGAAGATGTCTTAGAAGAGGCTCTTCGCTTCCGTCATTTCTGGGGTGAGCATGGTGGAATCACTGTATCAGGTGGTGAAGCCATGCTTCAGATTGATTTTGTCACTGCCCTCTTTACAGAGGCTAAGAAGTTAGGGATTCACTGTACGCTTGATACGTGTGGCTTGTCTTATCGTAATACTCCAGAGTATCATGAAGTTGTCGACAAACTTTTGGCTGTAACTGACTTGGTTCTACTGGATATCAAAGAGATTGACCCCGAACAACACAAGTTTGTGACCCGTCAACCTAATAAGAATATCTTGGAATTTGCTCAATATCTGTCTGATAAACAAGTTCCGGTCTGGATTCGTCATGTTTTGGTACCAGGTTTGACTGACTTTGATGAGCATCTGGTTGAATTGGGTGAATTTGTGAAGACCTTGAAAAATGTCGATAAATTTGAAATTCTTCCATATCATACGATGGGGGAATTCAAGTGGCGTGAACTTGGCATCCCTTATCCATTGGAAGGTGTCAAACCACCAACTGCAGATCGTGTTAAAAATGCTAAGGCTCTTATGCATACGGAAACTTATCAAGAGTATAAGAATCGTATCGGGGTTAAAACCTTGGATTAAAGAATAAGCTCTCAACAAGAGCTTTTTTATTTTGTTATTATTTAGGAAGCAATAAAAAGCAGGTAATTATGTTTCGTATTTTAAAAATTGATGATGACTTTGTTTACCTTAGTCATCCCGATGGGCGCTTGAAAAAATAGATCGTGCTCTTTTTGATTTTGATATAAATTTAGGGGATCGTGTTGAGGTCTATCAAGATGGAGAGTTGACAGTGGTTACTCCGGCGGAAGTTCAAATGGACTTGAGCCTTGAGGGAGATAAATCTGTTAAGTCTCATCTCTTACAAGGAATCTTAGATCTTTTCCTTGAGACCCTCAATATTTACAACAATCATTTGGGTGACTTGAAGAAGATTTCCACACAATTATTGATAACGCTTTTCATGGCTTGGAGCTTGTTGGGAGTTATTCTGGTTGAGCTTCTTCTCTTTGTGGAGTCAGTCATTGTGTTTGTATGGAGACTTTTGGTTCGACTTGTCAAATTAATGCGAATCAAAGATAATACTAAGGTCTTGATTGATGAGACGCAAAAACGCCATGCTAAGCGTGAACGTCAGAAAGCTCAAAGACGTGAGCAAGAAAGATGACGTCAAGAAGAGCAAGAAGAACGTGAGTATCTTCGTGAAACAGAACGTCAAAAGGAACTGATGATTTTTGAAGCAAGCCTTAGTCAGGAAGCAGAACGCGAGAGCCTTTCAACTAGTCTTGCTTTGGAGCAAGCAAGTGCCTATAGTCAATCTGCTAGCGAAGCCTTGGTAGAAGAAAGCCAAGCAACTTCAGAGTCAGAAGCTGTGTCTGAATCAGCAACGTCTGAAAAATAGAACAAGAAAAAGAACCGAGATTAATAACTCAGTTCTTTTTATATGATAAATCACAAGAATAAGTGCAACATTTACTCGAACTCATCCTCTAGAGATTCACAAACAGTTCTGTAAGCTAAACATTTTCGTGGTCGATGATTGATATCATCTAAGGCCTTGTTCAAAACCTTATCAGAGATAGTAGCTAAATCTGTTTTCTTTGGGAAATATCCTCTTAGTAAGCCATTTGCGTTCTCATTGCTTCCTCTCTACCAGAGGATAGCATGCAAACTCTTTTCCCTTGTCTGAAGTGAAAGTTATAAGAGTCTCTTTTGGAAATAGCCTACAAAGTTGTTCGATGGCTGAAAATATGGCTTTGGTTGTTCTATCTGGTATCTTGGAAGCTAAGTAAAAACGTGTTTTTCGCTCTAGAAAGGCCACTAAACACCCCTTGTTTTTGCCTCTGGAAGACACCACAGTATCAAGCCTCCCAGTGACCAAAGGTCTCACGATTCCTGACCTCCTTAGGACGTTTGGCAATTGGCGTACCAATTCTAAATCTTCCACCTGTTTCTTTGAGTTGTCGACTGTTTCCTTTCCGACGAAGGACGCTCAAATCCAGATCAATCAAACCAGTATAGAGCCAGTTATAGATGGTTTTATAGGTTCTATCTTTATTCAGTCGGTTATGGTAAGCTGGGAGTAGCTTATAGTTTTTCCTCGGGTTCTGTTTGTTTCGTTACTTACAGTTTACACCAATGAAACGCTATGAGTTTTTTTGTTGAACTATATTTTACAATTTATTATATGAGAAAAGCACCGTAGGTGCTTGTGAGAGGTGACTATAGCGTTTTTTCAGAATCACGAACAACGAGCAAGTCAACTTTTGCGTGACGGAGAATGTACTCAGAGGATGAACCGACAAGAAGACGCTCAAAAGTATTGAGACCAGTGGCACCAATCATAATAAGGTCAACATTTTCCTTATCAGGGATATCAACAGCCAAAAGGCTCTTAGGATTACCGAACTCAATAACTTTGCGAATCTTAGTTAAACCAGCTTCTCTGGCTTGACGTTCATAGTTAGCCAATACAGCTTTAGCCTCGTCTTCTAGTTTTTCATAGATATAAGAGTCGAAAGTCATAATGCTTTGAAGGGCGCGTGTATCGATAACATGTACTAAAAGTAACTGTGCGTTATTACGTTTTGCAACGTGTACACCTTTGAGAAAGGCCAACTCTGATTCGTGAGAACCGTCGATGGCTACCATAATATGTTCATATTGTTGAGACATAAGCTCTACCTCCTATCTTCAGTTTTATTATACTCCTTTAATCTTAAAAATGAAAACATTGTTATGGGTTTTCTGAAATCTTTTTTGACTGCTTACTTTACGATACTATCAGTAATGGGAAGAGTTTGACCTTATCTAAAAATTGAATATTGTCTGAAAAAGAGGTATAATACAATCTGTTATTAGCTTCGTAAGAAACGAGATAATCAATGAGGAAGATAAATCTTCAGAAATGATGCCAAACGGGCTAGGTCTAAGATGGTGTCAATGAAAGTAAAAATCCCCATCAGGTGTTGAATTTTCTTATTTTCTACTAGATGTATCTGCTTTAGTATCTTTTGAAAGGATTAACCTATGAAAACATTTGATAAATCATCAAAGTTGGAACACGTTGCCTATGATATTCGTGGTCCAGTTTTGGATGAGGCCAACCGTATGATTGCCAAAGGTGAAAAAATTCTCCGTCTGAACACAGGAAATCCTGCGGAATTTGGTTTTACAGCACCAGATGAAGTCATTCGTGACTTAATTATGAATGTTCGTAACAGTGAGGGGTATTCAGATAGTAAGGGGATTTTCTCAGCTCGTAAGGCTATTATGCAGTATTGCCAGCTTAAGGGTTTCCCAAATGTAGACATCGATGATATCTATATTGGTAACGGTGTGTCAGAGATGATTCCCATGTCTATGCAGGCCTTGCTTGATGATGGTGATGAAGTCTTGGTTCCAATGCCAGACTATCCTCTTTGGACTGCTTGTGTCAGTCTAGCTGGCGGTAACGCTGTTCACTATGTCTGTGATGAAAAATCTAACTGGTATCCAGACATTGATGATATCAAATCAAAGATTACATCAAATACTAAGGCTATTGTTATTATCAATCCGAATAACCCGACAGGTGCTCTTTACCCTAAAGATGTTCTTGAACAGATTGTCGATATTGCACGCCAAAATGATTTGATTATCTTTGCGGATGAGATTTATGACCGCTTGGTTATGGATGGTAAGAAGCACATTGCTATTGCAAGTCTTGCACCAGACGTTTTCTGTGTATCTATGAATGGTCTTTCTAAATCTCACCGTATTTGTGGTTTCCGTGTAGGTTGGATGGTTCTTTCTGGGCCTAAGAAGAATGTTCGGGCTATATTGAAGGCTTGATATGTTGTCCAATATGCGCCTTTGCTCTAATGTGCTCTCTCAACACGTAATTCAGACCTCACTTGGGGCTACCAATCTGTTGATGAGCTCCTGATTCCAGGTGGTCGTATTTATGAACAACGTGAGTTTATTACAAACACAGTAAACGATATTCCAGGACTCACAGCTGTTAAGCCAGATGCGGGTCTTTACATCTTCCCTAAGATTGACCGCAACATGTATGATATTGACGATGATGAAGAGTTCTGCCTTCGTCTTTTGAAGAAGGAAAAGGTCCTCTTGGTTCCAGGTAAAGGCTTTAACTGGAATGAACCGGACCACTTCCGTATTGTCTACCTTCCTCGTGTGGAAGAATTGGCTGATCTTGGAAATAAAATCGAGCGTGTTTTGTCATATTATAAGCGCTAAATTCGTGAAAACTGGACAAAAAGACTTGTTCGGTTTTTATCTTGCTTAAAAAGGAGTCGTTTTTAGTTAAAATCCGAACGTTTTCCCTGAAAAAAGACATAATATAATGAATAGTAGAATAATAAATAATTTTCAGACAATTGTTTGCAATTTTTAGTTCAGGTATGCTATAATGATAGTGCTAGCGGATCTTAACGGATATGCTTGGTACAGGACCTGTGATTATTAAGATTATAAATAGAAAGTGAAGGCAATAAAAATGGCAAATTTGCTTGATAAAACACGTAAAATTACTTCTATCTTGCAACGCTCAGTAGATAGTTTGGAAGGAGATCTTCCATACAACAACATGGCTGCTCAGTTGGCAGATATTATTGATTGTAATGCTGCTATTGTAAATGGTGGAGGTGCTCTCCTTGGTTTTGCTATGAAATACAAAACAACAATGACCGTGTGGAAAAGTTTTTTAAAGCTAAACAACTTCCAGAGGAATACATACGTGGTATCAGCCGTGTTTATGATACTCAAGAAAATATCGGTATTGACAGTGACTTGACCATCTTCCCAGTGGAATTAAAAGATGATTTCCCTGACGGTTTGACTACAATTGCACCAATCTATGGTGGTGGTATGCGTCTTGGTTCTTTCATTATTTGGCGTAACGACCATGATTTTGTGGACGACGACTTATCTTGGTTGAGATTGCATCTACAGTAGTTGGTTTGCAATTGTTGCATCTTCAAACAGAAAACTTGGAAGAAACGATTCGTAAACAAACAGCTATTAATATGGCTATTAATACCTTGTCTTACTCAGAAATCAAGGCAGTTTCAGCTATCTTGAATGAGTTGGACGGTTTAGAAGGTCGTTTGACAGCCTCTGTTATCGCGGACCGTATCGGAATTACTCGTTCTGTTATTGTTAATGCTCTTCGTAAATTAGAATCAGCTGGTATTATTGAAAGTCGTTCGCTTGGTATGAAAGGCACTTACCTTAAAGTCCTTAACGAAGGTATCTACGACAAATTGAAAGAATACGAATAAAACATTGAATAGAAGTGAGGTAGGTTGAGGCTGCCCCACTTTTTTTAAAAGGAGAAGGTAGTATGACAAAAGCATTGATTTCAATTGATTACTCTTATGACTTTGTAGCAGATGATGGGAAGTTGACGGCTGGTAAGCCTGCCCAAGCCATTGAAGATCGCATTGCTCAGGTAACGCAAGAAGCCTATGACAATGGAGATTATATCTTTGTGGCTATGGACCGACATGATGAGGGGGATACTTTCCATCCTGAGACTAAACTCTTTCCGCCTCACAATATTGCAGGGACAGCTGGGCGAGAACTTTATGGTAAGTTGGCTGGTGTATATGATGCCATCAAGGATGATCATCGTGTCTTTTGGATGGACAAACGTCACTATTCAGCTTTTTCAGGAACAGATTTGGATATTCGTTTGCGTGAGCGTCGTGTGACAACAGTCGTTTTGACGGGAGTTTTAACAGATATTTGTGTGTTACATACGGCTATTGATGCTTATAATTTGGGCTATGATATCGAGGTGGTAGAGAGTGCAACAGCCTCCTTGACGACAGAAGCACATGATTTTGCCATTGGGCATTTTAAAAATGTTCTTGGAGCGACAATTGTAGAGTAAGAGTTGGTTCTTACTCTTTTTTTGATAATTCCTCTCTATCAACTGATTAAGAATATGAATTAGTCAAGCGAATATATTCGTGTTAGACTAAAGGCATTGATTTCATCTGAGAGGAGAAAAATGATGAAAATAAAACGATTATTAGGTTTTGTGGCTATCGCTGTTGCTTCTGTAGGTATTTTGGCAGCTTGTGGTAAGGATGCTGCTAAGGATCAGACGGTGGTTCGAGTAGGGACCATGGCTAAGAGTGAGTCTGAACAAGCACGCTGGGATAAGATCGAAGAAATCTTGAAAAAAGAGGGAATTACGCTTAAGTTTAGCGAGTTTACGGACTATTCTCAACCAAACGTAGCCCTCAATAATGGTGATATTGATATTAATGCTTTCCAACACTATAATTTCCTTGATAACTGGAACTCGGATCATAAGACTGACTTGGTACCAATTGCTGAGACTTATTTCACAGCTTTCCGTGTCTATTCTGGTACAGAGGGTGGTAAGAACAAGTATAAGGATATTAAAGAGTTGCCAGAAGGTGCTACGATTGCCATTCCAAATGATGCCGTTAATGAAAGTCGTGCCCTTAATCTCTTGCAGTCTGCTGGCTTGATTAAACTTAGTGTAGGTGCAAATGACAAGGCTAAGTTGACTGATGTTAGTGAAAATAGCAAGAATTTAAATATCAGAGAAGTTGATGCTGCTCAGACAGCTGCCAACATTGATTCTGTCGATGCGGCCATTATTAATAATGACTTCGTTACAGAGGCTGGTATTGATCCTAAGACAGCTATGTACGTAGAGCCTGCTAGTAAAAATACCAAGCAATGGTACAATCTACTTGTAGCCCAAAAAGGTTGGGAAAAATCAGATAAGGCTGATGCTATCAAGAAAGTTATCAAGGCTTATCATACTGACGAAGTCAAAGGAATCATCAAGAAATCATCTCAAGGTTTGGATGAACCAGTTTGGTAAGAGAGGACGCTATGGAAAGAGCTATTTTTGCCGGAGGGTGCTTCTGGTGCATGGTGCAACCTTTTGAGGAGCAAGAAGGTATTCTATCTGTTCGCTCTGGTTATACTGGAGGACATGTACCAAACCCAACTTACGAGGAGGTATGTCGTAAAACGACGGGGCACACCGAGGCAGTGGAGATTATCTTTGATCCAGAAATTATTTCTTTTGCTGATTTAGTCGAAATTTATTGGGCACAGACCGATCCGACGGATGCTTTTGGACAATTTGAGGATCGTGGTGATAATTACCGTCCTGTGATTTATTATTTTGATGAGCGTCAAAAGAAAATTGCTGAACAATCTAAGGCTAATCTTCAAGCCTCAGGACGTTTTGACCGTCCAATCGTGACAAAGATTGAACCTGCGGAGACTTTCTACGAAGCCGAAGCTTACCATCAGGGATTTTATAAGACTAATCCTGAACGTTATGCGCAGAGTAGCACTATTCGTCACCAATTTTTAGAAGAAAATTGGAAATAAGTCATCATCGAGAGTAGGAAGTTATCCTACTCTCAATTCTTTGTCTGAAATCATAGGATAGTATCAGTTTTCCGTAGTTTACTATAAGAAAAGGATTACAGGCTATTGTATACTATTACTATATTAAGTCGAAATATATAAGAGGTAGAATAATGACTAAAAAATTAACGTTTCCTGACGGATTTTTTGTGGGGGTGGTGCTACAGCAGCCAACCAATGTGAAGGTGCCTATTATGCTGATGGGCGTGGGTTAGCCAATGTTGATGTGGTACCGATTGGTGAGGATCGCCTTTCGATTATTACTGGACGTCGCAAGATGTTTGATTTTGAGGATGGTTATTCTTATCATGCTAAGGAAAGCATTGATATGTACCACCGTTACAAGGAAAATATTGCTCTCTTTGGTGAAATGGGCTTTAAGACTTATCGACTTTCTATTGCTTGGTCTCGTATTTTTCCTAAGGGTGATGAGGCTGAGCCAAATGAAGTTGGGCTAGCTTTTTACGAGGACCTATTCAAGGAATGTCACAAACATAGCATCGAACCCTTAGTAACTATTACGCACTTTGATTGTCCAATGCACTTGATTACAGAGTATGGTGGATGGCGTAATCGTAAGATTCTTGGTTTCTATGAAAATCTTTGCCGTACCCTTTTCACACGTTATAAAGGTTTGGTTAAGTACTGGCTCACTTTTAACGAAATTAACATGATTCTCCATGCACCATTTATGGGAGCAGGGATCTGTTTTGAAGAGGGTGAGAATGAGGAGCAGGTTAAATACCAAGCAGCTCACCAAGATTGGTAGCTTCAGCTATGGCGACTAAGTTGGCTCACGAGATTGATCCTGAAAATAAGGTTGGTTGTATGTTGGCAGCCGGTCAGTATTATCCAAATACAGCCCACCCACGTGACTACTGGGCAGCCATGCAAGAAGATCGTAGTAACTATTTCTTCATTGATGTCCAGGATCGTGGAGAGTATCCAAATTATGCTAAAAAGCAGTGGGAGCGTGATGGTATTAAGCTTGAGATGACTGAAGAAGATTTGGAGCTTCTCAAAGAGCATACTGTTGATTTCATTTTCTTCTCTTATCATTCAAGTCGTGTGGCTTCAGGTGATCCAGAAGTTAATGAAAAGACTGACGCAATATCTTTGCCCCTATTAAAAATCCATATTTAGAATCTTCAGAGTGGGGTTGGGAAATTGACCACTAGGCCTTCGTATTACCCTCAATGCTATTTGGGATCGTTACCAGAAACCGATGTTTATCGTTGAGAATGGGATTGGTGCTGTGGATACACCAGATGAAAATGGTTATGTTGAAGACGATTATCGTATTGACTACTTGGCAGCCCACATTAATACCATGAGGGATGCCATCAATGAAGATGGTGTAGAACTTTGGGGATACACAACCTGGGGTTGTATCGATCTTGTTTCTGCCGGAACTGGTGAAATGAAAAAACGTTATGGTTTCATCTATATAGACCGCGACAATGATGGTAAGGGTAGCCTTAAAAGCTCTAAGAAAAAATCATTTAACTGGTACAAAGAAGTTATCGCAAGTAACGGTGCCTCTGTAGAATAGTGGATTTGAGCTGTGTGCTAGTCTGGGTTCAATTTTACGAATCTAGCAAGCACTGAAAGAAAATTGATCTCCGATTGAAGTCAGCCTTTGGACTGGCTTTTTTGTAAGGGGTAGAAATTGTAATGTTTTCTAAAAATGATATTCTTATTAAAGTTTGAGATGGAGAAAATTTGGGTAAAAAATCAGTTGTATTTATAGCAGAGCCATCTCTATATGGAAAAGTTAGAGCTGGATCTTTAGTCTTTACGTGCACACCAAGGGTAGTGGAAAATTTATGTGCTAAATGAGAATTTACCGACAGATTAGTTTTCCCTTATGAATAGTCGTTTGGCTGCTATTGATTCGGAAATTCTCAATTGCCGTATGTCTGCAGAAAGCTTTAAACAATTTTCGCTTCCGAGTACGTATATTCATTATACGACTTTTTTTCCGTTATGTGATTCCTGAGTTTGTTCAAGAAAATCGCGTTTTATATTTAGACTGTGATATGATTTTCACGCAGGATTTGTTACCACTTTTTGAAGTAGATTTAAACGGATTTGGCATTAGAGCTGTTGCTCTTGCCCATCAAAAAGAGCAAAATCTTCATCAAAGATGCTGAGAATGGGTATCTGGTCCCTTATAGCGAGACTATGGATGAGGATTTACTTGTTTCTCAGATGGCCGATAAGATTTTATTTGCCTTAGAAAGTGATCTTGAGTCTATGTACCAAGCCTCATACGACCTGGCAAAACATTATTTGAAACTAGAAATGTTAGAAGCCTGGAGAAAGCTCTTGATGCCCATACGATAACTGTTTTGAAAAAGCTGTATATTGGTAAACTGTAGTGACAAAAAAGTTGCTACAGTTTTTTTATCCTCCCAGCAAATTAGGCTAAATTATGGTAAAATAGAGGGTATTGAAAAATCATCATTTCACGAAAGGAAGCAAGATGAAAATTACGCAAGAAGAGGTAACCCACGTTGCCAATCTTTCAAAATTGAAATTCTCTCCAGAAGAGACAGCTGAGTTTGCGACAACCTTATCGAAGATTGTTGATATGGTGGAATTGTTGGAAGAAGTGGACACAACTGGTGTTGCCCCAACAACGACCATGGCGGACCGCAAGACTGTACTGCGTCCGGATGTTGCTGAAAAAGGGACTGACCGTGACCGTTTGTTTAAAAATGTACCTGAAAAAGACAATTACTACATCAAAGTACCAGCTATCCTAGAAGATGGAGGAGATGCCTAATGTCATTCAACAATAAAACCATTGAAGAGTTGCACAATCTCCTTGTCTCTAAGGAAATTTCAGCAACCGAATTGACACAAGCGACCATTGACGATATCAAGGCGCGTGAAGAAGCAGTCAATGCCTTTGTGACAGTAGCAGAAGAAGCTGCCCTTGCACAAGCTAAGGCCATTGACGAAAAAGGAATCGATGCTGACAACCTCCTGTCAGGGATTCCATTCGCTGTCAAAGACAATATCTCTACTGACGGCATTTTGACGACTGCGGCCTCAAAAATGCTCTATAACTACGAGCCTATTTTTGATGCGACAGCGGTTGCTAATGCCAAAGCTAAAGATATGATTGTCATCGGGAAAACTAACATGGATGAATTTGCCATGGGTGGATCTGGTGAGACTTCTTACTATGGATCAACCAAGAATGCTTGGGATCACAGCAAGGTTCCTGGTGGGTCATCTAGTGGTTCGGCAGCAGCTGTAGCTTCAGTCAAGTCCGTTTGTCTCTTGGTTCAGATACAGGTGGCTCTATCCGCCAACCGGCTGCCTTTAACGGGATTGTTGGCCTTAAGCCAACTTACGGAACGGTTTCTCGTTTCGGTCTCATTGCTTTTGGTAGCTCACTTGACCAGATTGGTACGTTCTCACAAACTGTTAAGGAAAATGCCCAATTGCTCAATGTTATTGCCAGTGAAGATGCTAAGGATTCAACATCTGCGCCAGTCCGCATAGCCGATTTTACTTCTAAGATTGGTCAAGACATCAAAGGCATGAAGATTGCTCTTCCTAAGGAATACCTTGGGGAAGGGATTGACCCAGAAGTTAAAGAAACCATCCTCGATGCGGCTAAGCACTTTGAAAAATTGGGAGCAACAGTCGAGGAAGTCAGCCTGCCTCATTCTAAATACGGGGTTGCTGTCTACTACATCATTGCTTCATCTGAAGCCTCTTCAAACTTGCAACGTTTCGATGGCATTCGCTATGGTTTCCGTGCGGAAGATGCCAAGAACTTGGATGACATCTACGTAAACACTCGTAGCCAAGGCTTTGGTGATGAAGTCAAACGTCGTATCATGCTGGGTACCTTTAGTTTGTCATCTGGTTACTACGATGCTTACTACAAGAAAGCTGGTCAAGTTCGTACCCTCATCATCCAAGACTTCGAAAAAGTCTTTGCGGATTACGATCTCATCCTTGGTCCTACAGCTCCAAGCGTAGCTTTCGATTTGGATACGCTCAATCATGATCCTGTTGCCATGTACTTGGCGGACTTGTTGACCACTCCAGTTAACTTGGCAGGTCTTCCAGGGATTTCGATTCCTGCAGGTTTTGCGCAAGGTCTTCCAGTTGGTTTGCAGTTGATTGGTCCTAAGTATTCTGAAGAGACCATCTATCAAGCTGCAGCTGCTTTTGAAGCTACAACGGATTACCATAAGCAACAACCCGTGATTTTTGGAGGTGACAATTAATGAACTTTGAAACAGTCATCGGACTTGAAGTCCACGTTGAATTGAATACAAACTCAAAAATTTTCTCACCAACCTCTGCTCACTTTGGGAACGAACAAAATACCAATACTAATGTGATCGACTGGTCTTTCCCAGGGGTACTTCCTGTCTTGAACAAGGGTGTTGTGGACGCTGGAATCAAGGCCGCTTTGGCGCTGAATATGGATATCCACCAGCACATGCACTTTGACCGTAAGAACTACTTCTATCCTGATAATCCAAAAGCCTACCAAATTTCGCAATTTGACGAGCCAATCGGTTATAACGGTTGGATTGAAGTGCAATTGGAAGACGGAACAACTAAGAAAATCGGGATTGAACGGGCTCACTTGGAAGAAGATGCCGGTAAGAACACGCATGGAACAGACGGTTTCTCTTATGTTGACCTTAACCGTCAAGGGGTGCCATTGATCGAGATTGTATCTGAAGCCGATATGCGTTCTCCTGAAGAAGCCTACGCTTATTTGACAGCTCTCAAAGAAGTCATCCAATACACAGGCATTTCTGATGTCAAGATGGAAGAAGGATCTATGCGTGTGGATGCCAATATTTCCCTTCGTCCATATGGTCAAGAGGAATTTGGTACCAAGACGGAGTTGAAAAACTTGAACTCCTTCTCGAATGTCCGCAAAGGTCTTGAATACGAAGTGCAACGTCAAGCGAAAATCTTGCGCTCAGGTGGTGTCATTCGTCAAGAAACACGCCGTTATGATGAAGCCAGCAAGAGCACAATCCTTATGCGTGTCAAAGAAGGAGCAGCGGATTACCGTTACTTCCCAGAACCAGACCTTCCATTGTTTGAAATCTCAGATGAGTGGATTGAGGAAATGCGTACGGAGTTACCAGAATTTCCAAAAGACCGCCGTGCTCGCTATGTGGCAGAGCTTGGTTTGTCTGACTATGATGCCAACCAATTGACAGCTACGAAGGTTACTTCTGACTTCTTTGAAGCAGCCGTAGCCCTTGGTGGAGACGCCAAACAAGTCTCTAACTGGCTTCAAGGTGAAGTCGCTCAGTTCTTGAACGCAGAAGGTAAAACGCTTGAAGAAATCCAATTGACACCCGAAAACTTGGTAGAAATGATTGCTATCATCGAAGATGGCACCATCTCATCTAAGATTGCCAAGAAAGTATTCGTTCATTTGGCGAAAAACGGTGGCGGTGCGCGTGAATACGTCGAAAAAGCTGGATTGGTACAGATTTCAGATCCTGAAGTCTTGATTCCAATCATCCACCAAGTCTTTGCAGATAATGAAGCAGCCGTAGCCGACTTCAAGTCAGGTAAACGTAATGCTGACAAGGCCTTCACAGGCTTCCTCATGAAAGCAACTAAAGGCCGAGCAAACCCACAAGTAGCCCTCAAGTTACTTGCCCAAGAATTGGCTAAGTTGAAAGAAGATTGATAAATAAAGAACCAGCCGAAAGGTTGGTTCTTTATTTGCAATATTTGTGTTAGACTAGTCAAGAATTTTATTATAAATAGATTTTAGGAGTTACCCCAAGAACAAATTCTTAAGAGTCCTTTTTATCCTCGTCATCCTCGCCATGACTGGTGCTATTATTTTTCAGCTATTCTTCCCAACTTATATGGGAAGTCATTCGGGTTACGGCATTTCTATCGGATGGCAGAGGGAGATTGGTATTTGGAATGTAACAGTTCTTGTCATCCTGATTACTGTCAATCTCAAGTACGATTGGTTTTATTTGAAAGCTGTTCTAATGGCTTTGATTATTGGAGGTCTTGGGATTGGGACTAATCATTTCCTTAGCTATCTTCAATACCGTCACTCAGTCAACGCTATTGGTGCACTTGAAAATTATCTTTTAGTTCTTGGCTGGATTATAGGTTGGTAGCTTGAAAATTCCTCAAGAAAAAGAGTATAATTTTTCTGAAGTTATCTACTGACTTACGACTCCTTGTGTTATAATAAATAGGCATTATCATAATCGAGGAAAACACATGTCTAAACAATTAAAAGGGAGTCTGATGATCTTGGTTGCTGGAATTGCTTGGGGATTTTCAGGAGTTTCGGGTCAATACCTGATGACTCATGGGATTAATGTTAATCTTTTAACGAGTTACGTTTAATTATAGCTGGGATTTTGCTGACAGCTTCGGTCTTTTTTAGGCAGTCAGACAAATTAGTTTCAGCACTTAAAGATAAGAAAACCTTAGTAAGTATCGCCTTATTTGCACTCTTTGGTCTGGTCTTGAATCAGTATGCCTATCTTAGTGCCATTCAGCATACCAATGCAGGGACTGCGACGGTCTTGCAGTATGTCACGCCAGTACTCATTCTGACTTTCGTGTGTGCTAAGAACCGTAGATTTCCAATGGTTTCAGAGTTGGTAGCGATTATCATGGCTATTGCGGGAACCTTTATTATCGCAACGCATGGTCAGGTGACAGAGCTGGCCATTACGCCTATCGGCTTGTTCTGGGGCCTCTTTTCGGCAGTGACCTATGCACTTTATATCTTACTGCCTGCTAAGGCCATTGAAAAATGGGGCAGTTTGATTGTTATTGGCCTAGGCATGTTACTTGGTGGTTTGGTCTTTCCGATTGCTATCCAAGCTTGGAAGTATAAACTTCCTTTGACCGGTGAAAATCTCTTAGCGCTTTTTGGTTTGGTCTTCATTGGGACAGTCTTTGCTTACACCATTTTCCTTAAGGGGACGGCCATGGTTGGAGCTGTCAAAGGGAGTCTTTTAGCCTCGGTGGAACCCGTAGCATCGGTCATTTTGACCGTATTAATTATGGGTGACCGCTTCTTTGCCATTGATGTGGTTGGAATGATTTTAATTGTTCTTGCTGTCATCATCATATCGCTTAAAAATTTAGTTGCCCTAACAAAAGGAAAAATTCAGAGATAAGAATGGAGCCTGAGTGATTTTGGTTCTTTTCTTTATTGTTCTGTAAAGGTTGTTCTTAAAAAATAGGACTTAAGTTCCACACATAAAGCTTAAAAATATGGTAAAATAAGAAGTAAACTAACACTTTGGAGAGAAAATGAGTATAGACGATTATAGGCCCCAGTTTATGGTGGAGGCTGTTTATGATTTGAAACCTGACCAGCTACGTGAACACGGTATTCGTACCGTCTTGGTCGATTTGGACAATACCTTGATTGCTTGGAACAACCCTGATGGGACTCCTGAGCTACGAGCTTGGTTAGATGAGATGACAGAGGCTGACATTCCAGTGGTTGTGGTCTCCAACAATAAACATAAACGTGTTGAACGTGCAGTTGCCAATTTCCATGTAGATTTCGTGAGTCGTGCCATGAAGCCTTTCACTAAAGGCATTAATGAAGCGATTGAACGCTATCACTTTAACCGTGAAGAGGTTGTAATGGTGGGTGACCAGCTCATGACTGACATTAGGCTAGCCACCGAGCAGGTATTCGCTCGATTTTGGTTAAGCCTTTGGTGAAATCCGATTCTTGGGTAACCAAGTTTAACCGTTGGCGTGAACGTCGCATGTGGAAAAAGATTGAAAAAGCATATGGTCCAATGACCTTCAACAAAGGAATTTAATGGAAGAATTATTTTGTATTGGGTGTGGAGCCCAAATTCAAACAGAGGATAAAGAAAAAGCAGGTTTCACACCTGCTAGCTCTATTAAAAAGGCCGAGGAAACAGGTGAGCTATACTGCCAGCGCTGTTTCCGTCTTCGTCATTACAATGAGATTGTGGATGTCCACATCACTGATGATGAATTTTTAAAATTACTTCATGAAGTTGGTGATAGTGATGCCCTCGTTGTTAATGTTGTTGATATTTTCGATTTTAATGGATCAATCATCCCAGGCTTATCGCGCTTTGTTTCGGGTAATGATGTGCTCTTGGTTGGAAATAAAAAGGATATCCTACCTAAATCCGTTAAAGACGGTAAGGTAACTCAATGGTTAACAGAACGTGCCCACGAAGAAGGGATGCGTCCTGTGGATGTCATGTTGACATCTGCTCAAAATCATCATGCTATTAAAGAGCTGATTCAACGTATTGAAGCCCTCCGTAAGGGTCGTGATGTCTATGTTGTTGGTGTTACGAATGTTGGTAAATCAACCTTAATCAATGACATCATCAAAGAAATTACTGGTGATAAGGATGTTATCACAACCTCTCGTTTCCCAGGAACGACCCTTGATAAGATTGAAATCCCATTAGATGATGGTAGCTATATTTTTGATACACCAGGAATTATACACCGTCACCAGATGGCGCACTATCTGTCAGCTAAGGACCTCAAATACGTTAGTCCTAAGAAGGAAATCAAACCGAAGACTTATCAGTTAAATGCAGGCCAAACCCTATTTCTAGGTGGACTAGGACGTTTTGACTTCATTGATGGTGATAAACAAGGTTTTACAGCCTTCTTTGACAATAATCTAAAGCTTCACCGTACCAAACTTGACGGCGCAGATGCCTTTTATGACAAGCACGTTGGAAGTCTCCTTATGCCACCTGGGCCTAAGGAATTGGCTGATTTTCCAAAACTAGTCCGTCACGAGTTCACTATCAAAGATAAGACAGACGTTGTCTTTTCAGGATTAGGCTGGATTCGTGTTCAAGGGAAAGCAGACCAACCAACCATCGTTGCTGCCTGGGCACCAGAAGGCGTTGGTGTCGTTGTGCGAAAAGCAATTATTTAAACCTAATGAAGCAGTTAAAAGTATAAAAAAGTCTTTTCAATGATCATGAAGTTTGCCTAGAGTTAAGCCATAAGCAAACAATGTGTTTTTCGCCCTGATAGTAATCCAAGCAACATACTATGTTACGTGGATTCGAAATTTTTGAAACTTTAAGCTCAAAAAAATTAGCCATGGAACCCAAAGTTTACGAGCGCCCTATCATCTAAGAAAAACATCAAAAAATTAAAAAGGAATAAACATGTCACTAACATCAAAACAACGTGCCTTCCTCAAATCGGAAGCCCACACCCTTAAACCTATTGTACAAATTGGGAAAAACGGTCTTAACGATCATATCAAAACTAGCGTTCGTAACGCCCTTGATGCCCGTGAGTTAATTAAGGTAACCCTTCTTCAAAATACTATGGAAGATATCCATGAAGTTGCTGAAATTTTGGAAGAAGAAATCGGCTGTGATACAGTCCTCAAGATTGGACGTATCTTGATTCTTTACAAGGAATCTGCTAAAAAAGAAAATCGTAAGTTGTCACCAAATGTTAAAGCCATCCAAAAATAGTTGCTGACGTTACTTGGTGAAGGACAAATTAAGGTATAGAAACACTTTTAAAGCATTGAAGATATTAAAAAATCATATAATGCTTGAATAAGAGGAGACGAACATGGCATTAGATCTTGTAACCCCGTTTACAAAGGTTCAACTAGAGGAAGAAATTAAAGATACCGGCCGTAAGCAGGTTGGAATATTAGGTGGAAATTTCAATCCTGTTCACAATGCCACCTGGTTGTTGCAGACCAGGTGCGTCAGCAGTTAGGTCTCGATGAAGTTCTTCTTATGCCTGAATTTGAGCCCCCTCATATCGATAAAAAAGAGACTATTGATGAAAAGCATCGCCTTAATATGCTTATGTTGGCTATTAACGGCATCCCAGGTTTGGATATTGAAACCATCGAGTTGGAACGTAAGGGAATCAGCTATACCTATGACACCATGAAGCTCTTGACAGAGGCTAATCCTGATACGGATTATTACTTTATTATTGGAGCTGATATGGTCGAGTACCTACCAAAATGGCACCGTATTGATGAACTTATCGAGATGGTTCAATTTGTTGGTGTACCGCGTCCTAAGTATAAGGCTGGAACCTCATATCCTGTTATCTGGGTTGATGTGCCCCTTATGGATATTAGTTCAAGTGCAGTCAGATCCTACATTAAGAAGGATCGTACACCTAACTTCATGGTACCGCAGTCTGTACTTGCCTACATCAAGAAAGCGGGGCTCTATAAATGACCTATGAAAAATACCTTGACTTTTCTCGTGATGAACTCCTTGAAAAAGTTAGAGCGGTTATGAGTCCTAAACGCTTTAGTCATGTTTTGGGTGTTGAGCAAGCTGCTATTGCTCTTGCTGAAAAGTATGGTTACGATACTGAAAAAGCTGGTTTAGCTGGCCTCCTTCATGATTATGCCAAGGAACTTCCAGACCAGGAATTCATAGAGCTAATCGATAAGTATGAGCTCGATCCTGAATTGAAAAAATGGGGAAACAATATCTGGCATGGCATGGTTGGGATTTACAAAATCCAAGAAGATTTGGGTTTAACTGATTCTGAGATTCTACGCAGTATTGAAATCCATACTGTCGGAAGTCATGAAATGTCAATCCTAGATAAAATTGTCTATGTGGCTGACTATATTGAGCATAACCGTAATTTCCCTTTGGTAGAGGAAGCTAGACAAGTAGCAAAGCAATCTTTGGATAAAGCAGTTGCTTTTGAAACAGTCCATACGGTAGAACACTTGGCGCACCAGGCCTTGCCGATTTATCCCAAAACTCTTGAAACCTATAATGCTTTTGTGAGTTACTTAAAAGATTAATAATTAATTACTGGAGAATACAATTGACTAAAGAAGAATTACTTGAATTGGTTGTCAAAGCTGCTGATGAAAAGCGAGCTGAAGACATCGTTGCCCTAGATTTGTATGGTCTTACTAGCCTAACAGATTACTTTGTTATTTTGAGTGCAATGAATAGCCGTCAGTTGGAAGCTATTGCCGACAACATCCGTGAGAAAGTTAAAGAAGCTGGTGTGGACGCTAGTCACATGGAAGGTGACAATAAGGGAGGCTGGATTCTTTTGGATCTTAACGACGTCGTTGTTCACATCTTTACAGAAGATGAGCGTGCACACTATAACCTCGAAAAACTCTGGCATGAAGCACTAATGGTAGATGTGTCAGCCTATTTGGCATAAGAAATTGAACTCAGTTAGCGATAACTGGGTTTTGTTGCTTAATTGAAAATCTAATGGAAAGAAAGGATAGGGTGTCGTGTTTAGTTAATTTTATAAACTTAACACGAGCTCAAAGCTATGAGAAAAAGAAAAACTTCCTTTGTATCTAGTGATACGGCAGAAAGTTTCCTATTTTCTCTCTGCTTTTAACGCTCTTTGTATCCTAGAAAGGATTTGAACCCGTCCTGTAATCGTCGGAAAATAGATAGCTTTGGCTTGGATCAGGATTCCAAGTCAAAGCTTCTAATTTTCATTCCAATTACGGACAGACTTGGTATCATGATTATGGCTACTTATGAAACTTTTGCGGCGGTCTACGACGCTGTTATGGATGACAGTCTTTACGATTTGTGGACGGATTTTTCCCTCCGTCATTTGCCAAAGACTATGGACAAAAAGAAATTGCTTGAATTGGCTTGTGGAACAGGGATTCAATCTGTACGTTTTTCTCAAGCTGGTTTTGATGTCACTGGACTTGATTTGAGTGCTGATATGTTGAAAATTGCTCAGAAGCGTGCGTCTTCTGCCAAGCAGAAAATTGATTTTATTGAAGGCAATATGTTGGATTTATCGCAAGCTGGCAAGTATGATTTTGTGACCTGCTACTCAGATTCAATCTGCTATATGCAGGATGAAGTAGAGGTTGGAGACGTCTTCAAAGAGGTTTACAATGCACTCAATGAGGATGGCGTCTTTATATTTGATGTACACTCAACCTATCAAACTGATGAAGTTTTCCCTGGCTATTCTTACCATGAAAATGCTGAGGATTTTGCTATGCTCTGGGATACTTATGAGGATGCGGCTCCGCATTCTGTAGTTCATGAATTGACCTTCTTTCTCCAAGAGGAAGATGGAAGCTTTAGCCGTCATGATGAGGTGCACGAGGAGCGTACCTATGAGGTCTTGACTTATGATATCTTGCTAGAGCAGGCTGGCTTCAAATCTTTCAAGCTTTACGCCGATTTCGAGGATAAGGAACCGACTGAAACTAGTGCACGTTGGTTCTTTGTCGCCCAAAAGTAAGAGCCTATGACAGTTACAGGTATTATTGCTGAGTTCAATCCTTTTCATAACGGCCACAAGTATCTCTTGGATCATGCTGAAGGCATAAAAATTGTTGCCATGTCTGGGAACTTTGTTCAGCGAGGTGAGCCAGCTATTGTGGATAAGTGGATTAGAGCTCAGATGGCTTTGGAAAATGGAGCAGATCTCGTGGTTGAGTTGCCCTTCTTTACGGCAGTCCAGTCTGCCGATTATTTTGCATCTGGGGCTGTCGATGTCTTGTCTCGACTGGGAATTGATAGTCTTACTTTTGGCACGGAAGAAGTCCTAGACTATCAGACTATAGCAGATGTCTATTCTGAAAAGTCAGAGGAAATGGAAGCCTTTGTGGAAAGTTTACCGAGTGACTTGTCTTATCCACAAAAGACGCAAAAAATGTGGGAAAAGTTTGCTGGTGTGGATTTTACTGGCAATACACCCAACCATATCCTAGGATTAGCCTATGCCAAAGCTTGTGCGGGTAAGGGCATTACGTTGAATCCTATCCAGAGACAAGGGGCTGGCTATCATTCCTTAGACAAGGAAGTATCTTTCGCCTCGGCGACCAGTCTACGTCTCCACAAAGAAGATAGTGATTTTGTGGATAAGTTCATGCCCAATAGCAAACTTTTTCAAACTTCTCCACAGGTCTCTTGGGATAATTATTTCCAATTACTGGTTTATCAGATTCTTACAAACCCCGATTTGACTAGTGTTTTCCAAGTGAATGAAGAGATTGCTAGCCGTTTAAAAGCTGCTGTCCGTGAGATTTCTTCTGTGGAGGAGCTGGTGGATAAGGTAGCGACCAAACGCTATACAAAAGCACGGGTACGTCGTATTTTGACCTATATCTTAGTCGGAGCTGTGGATAATTCTTTGCCTAAATCTATTCATGTCCTTGGATTTTCTCAAAAAGGGCAGTTTCATCTCAAATCTGTGAAAAAGTCTGTGGATATAGTGGCTCGTATTGGAAGGAAGCCTTGGGATATGCTTACACAGCAAGCGGATAATGTTTATCAATTAGGTAACCCCGAGCTTTGCGAACAAAACTTTGGACGTGTACCGATTAGAGTAAAATAGTTTTATAAAAGGTCTACCTCTGGTAGGCTCTTTTACTTTTCGTAAACTATTCTCAAAAAGGTCAAATAAGATCAAACAAAACTATTGACCTTTGCTGACTAATGGTGTATTATGATTCCATAAGGATTTAGCTTCCTTATAAGATTGCAGGACTAGCTTAAATACTTGTAAAAAGGTAATTATAGCTTACCTGCAAAAAAAAAATACAATAAAGGTCAAAAAAAGTCAAAAATATATTGACCAATACTGACCAATGTTGTATAATATAAACATAGGGAAATGAAATCCTTATAAAGGCTGTCAAAACAGTCCATATACCGATATGAAAAGATTGCAGCTTGTCTGCTTAAATTTTCATTAAAAAGTTCAGTAAAAGTCAAAGCTAAATTCTTGACCCAAGCATATGAAAGGTATATGATAAAGCTTAAGGAAAAGAGTTTCCTTAAGCTACAAGCTTATTTCAGAAAGAAACTTGTAAGTTAGCTATTTTGAGAGATTCACAGAAAGAAGGTGGCTCTTATGCTGAATGATAATTAAATTAATTCAAGACTGTGAAAGTTCTCAGCCTTCTACCAAGAGCAAAACCGGAAATTATTAGAAGAGTAGTTGAGGCTCTAAGAATTTTTAGGGTTTTGGTCAGTAAAAGTCAAATTTTACACATTAACTAAAAAATAACACTTAAAAAATCACAAGAAAACACAGTATGAGGTGATTATATGAACAACAACTTTAATAATATGGATGATCTTTTCAATCAATTGATGGGTAACATGGGTGGTTTCCGTTCAGAAAGCCGTCGCTACATGATTAACGGTCGTGAAGTGACACCTGAAGAATTTGCAATTTACCGTCAAACAGGTAAATTGCCTGGTAATCAAGGTGAAGCAGTGAACCCAACACAACAACACGGACCTAAACAAGATGGTATTCTTGCTAAGCTTGGTCGTAACTTGACTCAAGAAGCTCGTGAAGGTAAATTGGATCCTGTTATCGGACGTAACAAAGAAATCCAAGAAACTGCCGAAATTTTGTCTCGTCGTACTAAGAATAACCCAGTCCTTGTCGGTGATGCTGGGGTTGGTAAAACAGCTGTAGTTGAAGGTTTGGCACAAGCCATCGTTAATGGTGATGTCCCAGCTGCTATCAAGGATAAAGAAATCATCTCAATTGATATTTCTGCACTTGAAGCTGGTACTCAATACCGTGGTAGCTTTGAAGAAAACATTCAAAACTTGGTAAATGAAGTCAAAGAAGCTGGAAACATTATCCTCTTCTTCGATGAAATTCATCAAATTCTTGGTGCCGGAAGCACTGGCGATGGTCAAGGTTCTAAAGGTCTGGCTGATATCTTGAAACCTGCTCTTTCACGTGGTGAAATAACAGTTATTGGTGCAACAACTCAAGATGAATACCGTAACACTATCTTGAAGAATGCTGCCCTTGCTCGTCGTTTCAACGAAGTTAAGGTCAATGCTCCTTCTCCTGAAGATACCTTCAAGATTCTTCAAGGTATTCGTGATCTTTATGAAAAACACCACAATGTTATCTTGCCAGATGAAGTCTTGAAAGCAGCGGTTGATTTTTCAGTACAATACATTCCACAACGTAGCTTGCCAGATAAGGCTATTGACCTTTTGGACATGACAGCAGCTCACTTGGCAGCACAACATCCAGTAACTGATGTCAATGCTGTTGAACGTGAAATCGAAGAAGAAAAAGCTAAACAAGAAGCTGCAGTTGCTAAAGAAGATTACGAAGCAGCTCTAAATTCTAAGATTCGTATTGAAAAACTTGAAAAGGAAATTGCTAACCATGCAAAAGATCGCAAGGTGACTGCGACTGTAAACGATGTGGCTGAATCCGTAGAACGTATGACTGGTATTCCAGTATCTCAAATGGGTGCATCGGATATCGAACGTTTGAAAGATATGGGTAACCGTTTGCAAGCTAAGGTTATCGGTCAAGATAAGGCCGTTGAAGCAGTGGCACGTTCCATCCGTCGTAATCGTGCAGGATTTGACGAAGGTAACCGTCCAATCGGTAGCTTCCTCTTTGTAGGACCTACTGGTGTTGGTAAAACTGAGTTGGCTAAACAATTGGCCCTTGATTTGTTCGGTACCAAAGATGCTATCATCCGTTTGGACATGTCAGAATACAGCGACCGCACAGCCGTTTCTAAATTGATTGGTACAACAGCTGGTTATGTTGGTTATGATGATAATAGTAATACCTTGACAGAACGTGTTCGTCGTAACCCTTATTCAATCATCCTTCTTGATGAAATTGAAAAGGCAGACCCTCAAGTTATCACCCTTCTCCTCCAAGTTTTGGATGATGGCCGTTTGACTGATGGTCAAGGTAATACTGTAAACTTCAAGAACACAGTCATTATCGCAACTTCAAACGCTGGCTTTGGTTACGAATCTAACTCGACAGAAGATGCTGATAAACCAGAACTCATGGATCGTTTGAAACCTTACTTCCGTCCTGAATTCCTTAACCGTTTCGACGCAGTTATTGAGTTCTCACACTTAGATAAGGAGGACCTTTCTAAGATTGTCGATCTTATGTTGAATGAAGTTAACAAGACTCTTTCTAAGAAAGGCATTGACTTGGCAGTTAGCGAAGCTGCTAAAGCCTATATGACAGAAGAAGGCTATGATGAAGTTATGGGTGCTCGTCCACTCCGTCGTGTGGTTGAACAACAAATCCGTGACAAAGTCACAGACTTCCACTTGGATAACCTTGATGCAAAACACCTAGAAGCTGATATGGAAGATGGTGTCTTAGTTATCAAAGAAAAAGATGCTAAATAAAAAGCATAGGAACTCCTAACCCGATTAATGAAGCAGAGATGTTAGTAGACATCTCTGCTTTTTCTTTTTTATTTAAGACTTTCCTTGGGTGCTACGGACGGAAGCGACTTCCTAACGGAATTCCATTCCTAAGATTTGAGCCTAAGTCTCAAATCTTCCGAGTGAGATAAGCAATATGGTTTCTCTCACCTTTAGCACAGCGGAAAGTCTTGTTTTGGGTATTGCTATGACTTCCATGTTTATTCTTAATTTTAAAATGATATGAAATTATAATAATCTTATGATATGAATAGTTAAAAATATATTATATTTTCAAGAAAATATTGACAACGTATATGTAATATATATAATATTATGGAAAATTAAATTTAGGTGAAATTATGGTATTCGTATTTTAAAGGTGATAAGATGATAAAGGTAGTTTTATGGATTTTAGCTATTTTAGTTTTTGTAGGAATAGCGATGTTGAACCCCTTAATTGCAGCTGGTATTGTGATTGCAGGATTGTTAATCCAGTTGTTTTTGAAAAAGTAGGAATGCAGGTAAATTTGAATGAAATTAGTTAAAAAAATATTGAATAAAAAAATAGCTTTATGGATTTATCTAATCGTCTTAGTCTTAATTTTAATATTAGGATTCTGGCTAAAACCAGTTCAGAATATTGAGAATGCTTTATCTCATAATCAGCAAACTGAAACTTATTCTAGCATTAAAAAGATAGAAGAGGTTCATGAAGTAGTTTTACTAAATTTAGGAATTCAAAAAATTAAGTCTATTAAGAATAATACAAAGCTATTTGGCACTAAAATTGTAATTCCAGGCTCAGAAAAGCGAGCGATTATTATTCTTAACTATACAGCTAAATTTGGTATAAAGAAAGGAGTTAATATTGAGAGTGATAAGGAACACAATTATAAGGTTAACTTACCTCAATATGAAGTTATTGGTTTTGAGTTAGACAAGAATAAACCTTATAAGTTATATGATACTAGTGGAGAATTACTCAGTGCATTAACCCCAAATGTTGATACTGGTGAGGCTGCTATAAAGGGATTATCAAATAAAGAACAGCAAGACTATTTAAAGGATTACAATGAACTTTTGAATGAATCAGCTGAGAAGTACTACTCTACAATGATTAAATCCTTGGATCATGAAGCAACAGTAACAGTTCAAAGTAAAAAATAAATTTTAGGAGAAAAGATTATGAAAAAGTTAATCACATTTGTTCTTTTGATGTTCGTTGGTATCTGATTAGTGGGATGCCAAAATGATAGTAAAAAGTCAGAGGGAAATCCAAAGGTAAAACAATCAAAGGTTCATACTGCTAAATCAGAACCTTTCCAAGAACTTATTGATAGTTCTAAATCTACGGACGAAATTTATGTTACTGATGATATTACTGTAGGTGAAAAAGGTGATGTTAAGCCTGGCATATATGATATTGAAGTTACGGGTGGTTCAGGAAATATTTTTGGTACAAGAAAATCTGAGGATGGACCACATATAAACTTTCTTGCTGGTACAGTTGGAAATGATATAAATTATGCTTCAAAGATTAGACTTATTTTATTTGATGGAGATACTTTACAATTAGAAAACATTTCTAAAGTAAAATTCAATGCAGTAGCTAAGGAAGTTGAACCAAGTAATGAACTTGGTCAGGGAGAATTTATTGTAGGCAGAGATATTAAGGAGGGAACCTACAAATTAAGCACTAACGTTAATCTTGACCCACAATTTAATAATCTCGGTTGGGATGTTACTATTGAAGATTTGGATTCAAACACATCAAAGAGTCAAGAATACAATCCAGGAAATACAGATGTCGTTGTTAAATTAAAGAAAAATCAAGTCCTAAGTATTAATTATACTGGATACGATGAGTCAACAAAGACTGATGATGCTAAATTGATTTTTACAGAATACAAGTAGTTGTCGATTTTGAATCAGTAAAAAAGGTAAGTAGCCTCGTGCTACTTACCTTTATTCTTTATCGTCACTTTGATATTTTTTCAAGTGTTCTTGGATGATGCTGAGTCGGGGTTCTAGGTCTTTTTGGAAGACACGTATTTTATAGCTGAGGTCTTGTTTGATGTCATCAAGCACAAGGTTTTGTTCCTTGATGATGTCAAGGTTGCGTTTGATTCTGTCCAGATCGTGAGAGATATTTTCTCGTGATTGGTTGAGGTCTAGGATCTCTTCTTTGATGTCTTCACGTCGTTTATAGGCGTAGTAGGCACCACAGGAAAGGGTTCCAAGAGCTAGAAAGCGTCCGATTTTCATTCTGTTACCTCTTTAGCAATACTGTCAGCAAGGTTTGCTAGGGCAGCGAAGTCAGGTTCATGCTCATCAAAACTCATATGGATACCGTCGTCTGAACCGTAACGAGGTACTAGATGGATATGGGCATGGAAGACAGTCTGTCCAGCAACTTCTTCGTTGTTGTTGAGAACACTCATTCCGATAGCTTTTGTTGCTTTTTGGACGGCACGAGCAATTTTTGGAACACGGCTAAAGACAGTCTCAGCAGTCTCAGCAGACATTTCTAAGATGTTACGAACGTGCTCTTTAGGAATAACCAAGGTATGTCCTTTTGTAGCTTGTGAAATATCGAGGAAGGCTAGAACCTTGTCGTCCTCGTAGACTTTTGATGAAGGGATTTCTCCAGATATAATTTTACAGAAAATACAATTATCCATAATAACGACCTTTCCATGAGTTTTGTTATAATAGATTATATCATACCAAAGAGAGAAAAGATAATGCTTAAATTAGAAAAGGTGACGGGTGGTTACGCTAATATTCCCGTCCTAAAAGATGTGACTTTTGAGGTGGCTGATGGTGAATTGGTTGGTCTCATTGGTCTTAATGGTGCTGGAAAATCAACAACAATTAACGAGATTATTGGTCTCTTAACACCCTATGGAGGACAGATTGCCATTGATGGGTTAACTATTCAACAAGATCCAGCTAGCTATCGTCAGAAGATTGGCTATATTCCTGAAACGCCAAGTCTTTATGAAGAATTGACGCTTCGTGAACATTTGGAAACGGTGTTGATGGCCTATGGTCTTGATGTGACTGAGGGTATGGCACGTGCGGACAAGTACCTCAAACTCTTTCGCTTAGATGAAAAGTTGGACTGGTTCCCAACTCAGTTTTCAAAAGGGATGAAGCAGAAGGTCATGATTATCTGTGCCTTTATTGTGAATCCAAGTCTTTTCATTGTTGATGAGCTTTTTGGGATTGGATCCCTTGGCGATTTCTGATTTGATTGAGCTTCTGGCTGAGGAAAAAGCCAATGGCAAGTCTATTCTCATGTCGACTCACGTTTTGGATTCAGCTGAGAAGATGTGTGATCGCTTTGTGATTTTGCACCATGGACAGATCTTGGCACAGGGGACGATTGATGAGCTTCGTCAGACCTTTGGTGACAGTAGTGCTAGTCTTAACGATATCTATATGCAGTTGACTAAGGGAGAATTGTCATGATAGCTGAGCTTTTTAAGGAGCGTAGCAGACGATTCACTACCCGTTGTGCTAAGTATAGTCGCTACGTCTTTAATGACCACTTTATCCTGGTTCTTCTTTTTTTGCTGGGTTTTGTCTTGGTTCAGTATAGCCAGTTGCTCCGACATTTTCCAAAGAATCCATGGGCCATCATTCTTGGCTTACTTGTGCTTTGTCTTTTACTTCCTTTTTGGGGTAATATTGCCACCTATTTAGAGCCTGCAGACAAGCACTACCTCTTAGTTAAGGAAGAAGAGGTGCTAGACCATATTAAGAAGGCGACAGGGCGTGCTTTTAGATTTTGGGTACTCATCCAGACCTTGATTTTTATCTTGGTCGTTCCACTCTTTCTGGCCTTGGGTCTTCCAGTTTGGGGAGTTGTCCTTATAGCCGTGGCTATGGCTATTCTTAAGTATTTTATTTTCCAAAAGAAAGCACAACCTTTTTATAAGCAGTCTGGATTGAATTGGACTGATGCTATTGCAGCGGAGAATAAACGACAACAATCAATCTTGAAGTTTTTCTCACTCTTTACCAATGTTAAGGGAATTACATCGAGTGTTAAACGCCGTGGCTATTTGGATGGCATTCTCAAGCGTACAAAGAAAGACAAGAAATATACGTGGTACAACCTGTACCTAAGAGCCTTCTTACGTTCAGGAGATTACGTTGCCCTTAGCCTACGCCTTTTTGCTTTAACACTTTTGGTTATTTTTTTGGTTCCTGAAAAATGGCTGGCTATGGTACTTGTGGTTGTTTTTGACTATCTCTTACTCTTCCAGCTCACAGCGCTTAAATCGCACTTTGCTTACCAAAGGATGGCCAACCTTATGCCAATTGGAAAAGACATGCAGGTGAGCAATCTTAAGCGCTTGATTAATCAAATTGTCCTTGTAATGACACTGATTCAGGCTCTTTGTCTCTTTGACCTTAAATTTAGCCTGATTTTGATTGGAGTTATGCTAGTTTTGAGTCTTGTTTACCTACCAGCCAAGCTTAAGAAGATGATTGACTAATACCTATTAAATAAGTTAGAATAGAAGTAAGAGACTAAAGAAAAAGGAGATGCCTAGGTGACATCAACAGATAAAGATTTGAGCCTGACTCCTCTCAAAGGAAATAGTGGTAAGGCCTATATGGGGACTTATCCAAACGGAGACCGTGTCTTTGTGAAGATGAATACAACACCAATCTTGGCAGCTCTTGCCAAGGAACAGATTGCGCCCCAGCTCCTGTGGGCTAAGCGTCTGGGAAATGGTGATATGATGAGTGCACAGGAGTGGTTGATGGTCGTATTTTGACCAAACATGACATGAACAGTAAACAGATTATCCAAATTCTTGGTAATCTGCACCGCTCTAAACACTTGGTTAATCAGCTCTTGCAGTTGGATTATCATATTGAAAATCCTTTTGATCTTCTACACGAGTGGGAGGAAAATGCTGCCTATCAATTGCGTGAGAATAGTTTCCTTCAAGATGTTGTTAGAGATTTGAAACGTCATCTTCCAGAGTTTCGTGCAGAGATTGCGACCATTGTTCATGGCGATGCGCGTCATAGTAACTTTGTTATTACAACCTCAGGATTGATTTATTTGGTTGATTGGGATTCTGTACGTCTAACTGACCGTATGTATGATGTAGCACAGATTCTTAGCCATTACATTCCTTTGGCTCACTGGCCACAGTGGTTGTCTTATTATGGTTACAAGAACAATGACCTTGTTTTGGATAAGATTTACTGGTATGGACAATTTTCATATTTGACACAAATTTCCAAATTCTTTGATAACCGTGATTTGGAACATGCCAATCGAGAAATTTATGAGCTGCGTAAGTTCAGAGAGACCTTGCACAGATATTAGAAAGTAGACATGCGAGTTAGAAAACGTAAAGGTGCAGAGGAACACCTAGCTAACCATCCTCAGTATGTTATCCTTGAGCCGGAAGCTGCTAAAGGTAAGTGGCACCAGATTTTTGGCAATGACAATCCTATCCATATTGAGGTGGGGTCTGGTAAGGGAGCCTTCATTACTGGAATGGCCCAACAAAATCCTGATATCAACTACATTGGTATTGATATCCAGTTATCTGTTTTGAGTTATGCCTTGGACAAGGTCTTGGCCTCAGGTGTTGAAAATGTCAAACTCTTGCGTGTGGATGGATCTGCTTTGACCAACTATTTTGAAGATGGTGAAGTGGACATGATGTATCTCAACTTCTCAGATCCATGGCCCAAGAGCCGTCACGAGAAACGTCGTTTGACCTACAAGACTTTCCTAGATACTTATAAGCAAATTTTGCCTAAAAATGGAGAGATTCACTTAAAGACAGACAATCGAGGATTTTTCGAATACAGTTTGACGAGTTTCTCACAGTATGGAATGATTCTTAACAAAGTGTGGTTGGATCTTCATGCAAGTGATTATGAGGGCAACGTTATGACTGAGTACGAGCGAAAGTTTTCAGAAAAAGGTCAAGCTATCTACCGAGTAGAGGCTCAGTTTAAAGATTAAATCTTGAAAATTCTAATTAAAATGAACGATTAGTCAGTAATGGGTTAATCGTTTGATATGGAGAGGTCGCATAGAGGCCGAGTGCGCACGCTTGGAAAGCGTGTAGTCCTTAACGGGGCTCGGGGGTTCGAATCCCCTCCTCTCCTTTTCAGAAATAGACAAATTCAGAAATAGACAAAGTGTCCCTTCCAGCATAGAAGGGACACTTTTTGGGTAGAGTTATTCGAAAATTTCGTTAGTCCCAAGGACTCTGAATTCCTGCTACCCAACCAGTACAGAGGCGCTTGTAATATTAAAGCCACCGGTGTGGGCATTGATATCAAGTACCTCTCCTGCAAAATGTAGGTGAGGGACTTTTTTACTTTCTAGGGTTTTAGGATTAATCTCCTTGAGGTCTACGCCACCTTTGGTTACAAAGGATTTGGCAAGTGACATTTTGCCCGTAATTGGAATTTCCATCCCCTTGAGTTGACTGATAAGATTTTCCAAATCTTTGGGATGGAGTTGTTTAATTTTGCTATCCGCCTTATCTCCTGCTAGAAATTCAGCGACACGTTCAGGCACTAGACCTTTGAGAGTGTTTTTAACAGATTTCTCGCGATTTTCCTCAAAGTAGGTCTTGAGATTTTCTTGGCATTGGTTAGGAAGAAAATCTAGATGAGCTATTTCACCGCCTTTGACAAAGCTAGATAAACGTAGGGCAGCCGGTCCAGATAGGCCAAAATGAGTGAAAAGAAGGTCATGAGTAATCTTGTGTTTTCCATAAGATAGCGTGACATCGTCAAGAGAAATTCCCTGTAAAGCCTTATGTGGAAAGTCGGTTAGGAGTGGACTTTCTGCAGCTTCAAGATCAGTAACATGGAGTTTGAAATGTCGGGCGATATCGTGACCAAAACCAGTTGAACCTGTTGATGGATAAGATTTTCCCCCAGTTGTGACGATGAGTTTATCACTAGTAAAAATCTGTCTGCAGACTTAACTTGAAATTGTTCATCGACTTTTTTGACAGAGACAACTTCCGTATTAGTGAGAATAGTAGCACCTAGTTCCTGGATTTTATTTTCCAGAGCTTGGATAATAGTACGTGATTTATCTGTCTTAGGGAAAACACGACCGTGGTCCTCAACCTTGAGTTTGACACCATTGTCCTCGAAAAAAGCAATAATATCGTGATTATCAAATTGAGAAAAGACGCTATAGAGGAAACGTCCATTACCTGGAATACCTGCTAAGAGATCGTCCAGAGTTCCATTGTTAGTGACGTTACAACGTCCACCACCAGTACCAGCTAGTTTCTTACCGAGACGTTTATTTTTTCAATCAGAAGGGTTTGTTGGCCATAAAAGGCTGAGGCGATGGTCGCCATCATGCCAGCAGGTCCCCCACCAATAACGATAGTATCAAAATATTCCATAGTTTTATTTTAGCATAATTTAAAAAGAGAAAATAGTTGGTAAATGGTCAGATTTTTTAGACAATTTATGTTAAAATAGGAGTACAATTTTAAATTAGAATGGTTACTAACTATGGAGGAAAATATCGTGTCTGAAAATAACATGAAACACCGTTCTTCTGTCTACGATAGCATGGTTAAATCACCTAACCGTGCTATGCTTCGTGCGACTGGGATGACGGATGATAGTTTTGAAAAGCCTATTGTTGGGGTTATCTCAACTTGGGCTGAGAACACGCCATGTAATATCCACTTGCACGGTTTTGGTCAAATTGCCAAAGAGGGTGTCAAAGATGCGGGTGCTTGGCCAGTTCAATTTGGTACAATTACCGTTGCAGATGGTATTGCCATGGGGACACCAGGGATGCGTTTCTCATTGACATCTCGTGATATTATTGCTGACTCAATCGAAGCTGCTATGGGTGGTCACAATGTCGATGCCTTTGTTGCTATTGGTGGCTGTGATAAGAACATGCCAGGTTCAATGATTGCTATTGCCAACATGGATATTCCAGCTATTTTTGCTTACGGTGGTACGATTGCACCGGGTAATCTTAACGGTAAGGATATCGACTTGGTTTCTGTTTTCGAAGGTATCGGTAAATGGAACCACGGAGATATGACTGCCGAAGAGGTTAAAAATCTTGAATGTAATGCCTGCCCTGGCCCTGGTGGTTGTGGTGGTATGTATACTGCTAACACAATGGCAACAGCAATTGAGGTTATGGGGATGAGCCTTCCAGGATCATCATCTCACCCTGCAGAATCAGCTGAGAAGAAGACTGATATCGAAGAAGCAGGTCGTGCAGTTGTAAAAATGCTAGAAATGGGACTTAAGCCATCAGATATCTTGACACGTGAAGCCTTTGAAGATGCCATCACAGTTACAATGGCGCTTGGCGGTTCAACAAATGCCACTCTTCACTTGCTTGCTATCGCTCATGCGGCTAACGTTGATTTAACGCTTGAAGACTTCAACGATTTCCAAGAGCGCGTGCCTCACTTGGCTGACTTGAAGCCTTCAGGTCAATATGTCTTCCAAGACCTTTACAATGTTGGTGGTGTGCCAGCCGTTATGAAATATCTTCTTAAGAATGGTTTTCTTCACGGTGATCGTATCACGTGTACTGGTAAGACTGTTGCAGAAAATTTGGAAGCTTTCGATGATTTGACACCAGGTCAAAAAGTTATCATGCCACTTGAAAATCCTAAACGTGCCGATGGTCCATTGATTATCTTGAAAGGTAACTTGGCCCCAGAAGGTGCTGTTGCCAAAGTATCAGGTGTTAAAGTGCGTAACATTACTGGTCCTGCTAAAGTATTTGACTCAGAAGAAGATGCCATCGAGCAGTTCTTTCTGACGAAATCGTTGACGGCGATGTAGTTGTTGTACGTTTTGTAGGTCCTAAGGGTGGTCCTGGTATGCCAGAAATGTTGTCATTGTCATCAATGATTGTTGGTAAAGGACAAGGAGACAAGGTTGCCCTCTTGACTGATGGACGTTTCTCAGGTGGTACTTACGGACTTGTTGTAGGTCATATTGCTCCTGAAGCTCAAGTTGGTGGACCGATTGCCTACCTCCGTACAGGTGATATGGTTACAGTTGACCAGGATACCAAAGAAATCACTATGCATGTACCAGACGAAGAGTTGGCGAAACGTAAAGCAGAAACTGAGTTACCACCACTTTATAGCCGTGGTGTCCTCGGTAAGTATGCTCACATCGTTTCATCAGCATCACGTGGTGCGGTTACTGACTTCTGGAATATGGATAAATCAGGTAAAGCTTAATCACATACTATAAAACAAAATCACATCGTATATTTGTGCGATGTGATTTTTATGATTCTAAGTTTTAGGGTGTTGTGTGAGTTAGTAATGTCTATACACTGTCTTCTTAATAAAAAACCGATTGGAAATGTCCAATCGGTTTTGGTTTTATTTTCCGCCCTGAGGTGAGATACCTAGGGCAATACGGCCATAACGACTAATACGGGTCATCTTCCAGACTGGTGAGTAAGTGGTTTCTACTTTGACAGAATTAATGCCATCAATTGCTTTTAGTTTTTCAGCGATTTCATATGGCATAGTCTCTTCACAGCCACAGCCAGTATCGGTAAAGGTCATAAGGAAGTAGCAGTGACCATTTTCATCAATGTTGATTTCATAAATCAAACCAAGATTGTAGATATCTAGCTCAATTTCAGGGTCGAATACAGTAGTCATTTGTTCAATAATTTGCTCTAAGAAGGGCTGGGCCAAATCATTGATTTTGATATCATTACGGAAGTTTTTCATAGGACTCGTTCTTTCTATTTTGCTTTTGTTTATTGTTTATTATGGCATAATTTAGGGCTTTTTTCAATCCGGTTTGGTAATATGAGGCTATAGTGGGCTTTGGATTGGCAACAAAAAAAACTCCAACAGTAAGACCGTTGAAGCTAATGTGCCTCTATAATAAGTAGTTTTGTAACGAGAGTTACGTGAACACTGTCAATAATTGGAGCAAGAATGAAAATTCCAAACCATGCAGAATTGTCCCACCATTCCTGAATAGGCAGATTCGGTAGCAACTACACTTACTATGGAAGTACCAATCAGTTAAGCCAAAGATTTTCCTTCTATAACATATTTATACCCAAAAATAGTTTATCAAAAGCCTGCCTTCCTATCTAAACTGTTTGAAAAATGAAAGGAAAAATAGACTCGTAAGTAATTCTTCAAATGTCCTGAATGACTTGTCAAATTGACAGACAGGTGTGATTATGATATTCTCATAGTAAGAAATTTCAAGAGGAAATGAGGCTATTATGAGTATTGAAATGACCGTCAGCGAGATTGCTGAAGTCCTTGGCGTTAGTCGTCAAGCAGTCAATAATCGTGTCAAACAACTTCCAGAAGAAGATACTGAAAAAAATGCTAAAGGAGTTACTGTCGTTAAGCGTAGTGGCTTGATTAAGTTGGAGGAAATCTACAAGAAAACTATATTTGAAGATGAGCCAATTGATGAAGAAACAAAACAACGTGAGTTGTTAGAGATTCTTGTAGATGAGAAAAACTCTGAGATTGCTCGTCTCTATGCTCAGTTGAAGGCCAAGGATGAGCAGTTGTCAAACATGGACAATCAATTGCGTGTCAAAGACGTGCAAATTGCTGAAAAAGACAAGCAAATTGATCAGCAGCAGCAATTGACCTTGACTGCTATGAAGGACAAAGAAGAGCTTAAATTGGAGCTTGATGAAGCTAAGGTAGAGATTGACGAAGCCAAGGCTCAAGTGGAAAAAATCCAGATTAAACAAGAAGAAACTGCTAAAAAAAGTTTCTTTGGACGTCTATTTGGAAAATAAAAAAGAAGCTGAGACTCGGTCTCAGCTTTAACTATTGTAGGAGATTAAGATGGAAAATTTAGAAACATATATTGCCTTTGATTTGGAGTTTAATACGGTGGATGGCGTTAGCCATATCATCCAAGTGTCGGCGGTTAAAATGGGACAGCACAAGGAAGTGGACCAGTTTGATTCTTTTGTCTATTCGAATGTTCCTTTGCAGTCCTTTATCAATGGTTTAACAGGGATTACAGCAGATAAGATTGCCAAGGCTCCAAAGTTAGAGTCGGTTTTGGCAGAGTTTAAGGCATTTATTGGTAATACACCACTTATCGGTTATAATGCACTTAAATCAGATTTGCTATTCTAGCTGAAAATGGTTTAAACTTGGAGGAGCAATATGCTTTAGATGTTTTTGACGAGGCTTTTGACCGTCGTGCTTCTGATTTGAATGGTATTGTTAACCTTAAGTTGACTAGTGTGGCAGATTTCTTTGGAATTAAGGGACATGGTCATAACAGTTTGGAGGATGCTCGGATGACCGCTCAAATTTACGAGAAGTTTCTCGAATTAGATGAGAATGCCGAGCTTTTGGAGCAACAGGAAGAAGTCAGTAACAATCCTTTTTCTGCCCTAGATTTAGGTGGCCTCTTCGACTAAAGCTTTACAGGAGCTGTAAAGCTGTAAAGAGTGATGACTAACTTTTTCTTTAAGAAAAGAAAATCCCTCTAGGGTTATGTCTTGCATATTCCCTTACGTTATAAGGTAGAATCTAGGTATCAAGGGTGGCAAATGTCCTCTTTTGATAGAAAATCTTAAAAGGTGGTGACTGAGATGTCGACGTTTTCAACAGGAGAGTTGGCTAAAGCAGCAGAAGTGTCTGTCAGGACTGTTCAGTACTATGATCAACGAGGTATTTTGACGCCATCTAAAGTCACAGAGGGTGGTCGGAGAATTTACCACGAATCAGACTTGGAACGCCTGAAAGTCATTTGTTTCTTAAGAGATTTGGATTGATGATTCCTTTAGTTGTAATCATTGGAATGTTCTTCGGTGCATTTATGGGATTCATACCAGGTATTCTTCGTGCTCTCCTTGGAACATCAGAAGTTATCACCACAATCATGCTAAACTATATC
>ENA-OQBT01000051-OQBT01000051.1-human-gut-metagenome-genome-assembly--contig:-NODE-51-length-70057-cov-3.267110_pt1 | contig 70057 bp, 80 predicted proteins | sample MGYA00242749_ERZ504557 | MGnify/ENA primary metagenome ERZ504557 (study PRJEB26092, sample SAMD00036243) | human gut metagenome | host: Homo sapiens | study: EMG produced TPA metagenomics assembly of...
TCCGGATTGAGTGTAACCTTCCTTATTTAATTGAAACACGTTATACCTACCTGATCCTTTGTGTCCATCATAGAGGTTGTTGATAAAAACCGAATCGGAAATGTCTATAATCAAATTGTCCAAAGGCTTGCCGAAGAAGGGAATTAAATTTCAGGATCGTTTAACCAGCGGGAGTTCTCCATGAGGCTCCTGCTTTATTTTTGCCATAATACTTTTCGCTTATGAATCTAATCTTTCCAAAGGCTTTGGTTCTCTCCTTGACCTGAGTATCTGTAAATGTGATTGATATAGTCTTTTGCGTGATATTTCCATAGCTGTCCTTTGCCTCAAGCACTATCTCTATGATATCCTTGTCACGTGCACTTTCTATTTTATGGTCATCAAAATTTTTCACTTTCAGATAATTTATCTCGTTATCGCCAAACGCAATATCACCATCCTCCACATCCGTTGCAGATATAAGGCTTCCTATCAGCTGCTCTGTTATACCGCCATTCCTTGCCTGCTTTATCGAAAAGAACATATCATCCGCCTCTATGGTAGCTCATGCTCCCAAAGTGCATACATACGTATTACCGCCTTATCTGTATACTCTATCCCCAGTATCCTGCATAAATCAGCTACCTGTATACTCTCTCCCGGCGCATATTTTATATCAGGATACTCTTCTCCTAAAATCCAGCCTATACACATATGCTGGCTTGGCAATGTCACCGTATCACTATACTTCACAGTGGCAGATACACCGGTATCATATTCTATGGTATACTCGTTTTCCTGCCATACTGCGTATATATTTTTCGACGGTCTGTTTGACTCAATCCAGCTGTTTGCCACACCACACAATAACGGATATCCGGCAGTCGTATCATACGAATTATTTCCCCAGCCATTCATATGATACCCGGCCATCTGCCAGCCCACAGCCGGAAAAGCCTGATTGATGCCTCCATATGTATAGCTCTTTGATGTCTTTTCTGAATCAGACGCACTCGTATTCCGCCAGAATGTCACAGCTATAGTACCTGCCTTTGCGTATGCCGTATAAGTATCACCCGAATTCACATAAAAACCATATGATGATGAGCTCATTGACGAATCATTGTTCCAATTCGTGAAATCATATCCGGCAGAACTGCTTGCACTGATTGTCACATATGTACCATAGCAGTATGTACCTCCCCCTGATGCACTGCTTATGCCTGTAGACTTCCTGACATCAATTGTATGAAACAGTCCTCTCACCGTCTTGCCATAATACGAATACAGTGCTGAGAGTGCGCTGTCCGTCCAGTTTGCCGCTTTGGATATACCTGCATATGTAGTATAAACCTTTCCCCAGGAAGGACCATTATCATTCATGCCACCCTTGTTCTTGCCATTTACTCGAAGCACCATGCAGGCATCGAGGATGATGGTGCATGAGCCGGAGCTAAGGGCATTGAGGGCCTGCGTATTAAATCGATTTTTCATATTCTTTAAAGTAATCACATAAAGCATATACTCCTTGCCTGATTGCTTTTTGCTGTTTAAGAGTGTCAGATATTGTCCACCAAGCTGGAAATAAATTTTCTGTATCTCATTTCCAGCTATCCCTTTAATTGTCATTTTGTATCCTATTGTCCTATACTTGGTTCCCGACGTAGATGTATTTCCTGCTGAACAAAAATAAATATTGCCATTTGTTCTATCTGTAGCCTTAAAAACAGCAGCATTACCATAATTAGAATAATACTTCACAGCATCATCCCATTCATCAGCCTTCACTATATTGCAATCAAACGAGAACATATAAGTAATAATAACTGTAGCCACAAACATCATGCAAACACATTTCCTAAAGACACCCGCTTCCCAATAATAACATTTAAGATATCCATTTTCATCATATTCTCCATTTGTATACAAACCAACAAAATTATAAGCTCCGTTCATATCGGCCAAATTTAAACTATAATCCGGAACTTCTGCTCTTGAAGGAAACAGACATAGTAAATTACTTGTCACGCCAGCCGTTATCATCGGAAGCTGCCACTCCTGTGCTATTTTTTCAATAAACATATCTCCGATTGCATCATCTGACAAACCTCCATTTGTCCACTGCTGTATCACTGAATCAATATACGCCTTCTGCTCCCCTGTCATGCCATTTCCAGCCTTACTGCCATAAAATATCCATCCCGGTGCAACATACTCATTTTTTGGTGCTTCCGGCTGCGCGGGCTCACTTTGAGCCGGCTCAGGTGCGACTGTCTGATTTGATGCTGCCGGTTTTGAATCGTTACCTGCAGGTTGTTGTGTGTTATTGCTGCTTGTCGATGTCTTTTTATCTGCTGCTGTTTTGTCTTCTGATGATTTGTCAGAAGATTTATCTGACGCTGTATTTGCATTATCTGAATTACCGGCTGCCGGTGCGGAATTATCATTTGTATCTGATTGCGTACCGTTATTTTGCTTATTATCTTTATCAACTACATTTGTTTCCTTCAATGCATCCTTTTTCACAAGCTCAAGCGTCTCGCTTTCTGCTACAATATCCTGTGTATTTTCAGTCACACTGACAGACCGGGAATCCTTTTTCTTCCCCTTTTCTCCTGATTTTGAGCTTACTGCCACTGCTATACATATGATAAGAATTATTGCTATTATCACTGCCGGTATAATGAATAAAAGTCTGTGTTGTTTTTCATTTTTCATTTTATATATCCGCTACCTTTCTATTAATTGGAATACTTATCCTCACATGATCCCTTGTGCCGTTTTTGCAGGTTATCCTGACATGCATATCATACACACCATAATCTGGAAAGCTAATTGACGAGCCATCGGCTGATATGCTGCCTGTACAGTAATTTCTGCCCGAATCATACAGGGCATAAACTTCAAGCTTATCCAGATTATCCTCATGCGCTGTAACATCAAGCAGGTCATATACACTGTAGCTTACTGCATTCTGACGCATTTTCTCCTTTAGCTCAATACCCGGAACCGGTATATTTTTCATGCTGTCATAGCTGTCGTTTGCGCTATCGCTGCTCAATATATCCTGTGGCGCAAATGCCACACTCATTTTGTTCTTCAGAGCCCCAAATCCCGACAGCAGCGCAATTCCCACAACCACCGCCACTATCATGGCTCCATATGTCTGCATTATCTCCTTCATCTATAGTCTCCCGATTATTTAAATTGCACTGTTACCCCATATATTTATAAGCTGCGCAAGCATGCCTCCCTGAGCCAGCACAATATTTCCCATCAACACGAGAAATGCACTTGTGGCGGCCGCTGCAATCAGCACGCCTCCATACTGTCTGAATACTTCTTTCATGTTCTCTTACCTTTACATACTTTTTAATCAATTCAGTTACTATCACAGCAGAGTAGACACATACACGAGCACACCGATTACTCCACTGCCTAAAAGAAGCATAATAACGCTTCCTCCCAATTCTTCTATTAAAAGCTCCATCTGTTTTCCTCCTCTTATACAGCCATATCCACAAGAAAAGTACTACAACGCATATCCGCTCAGCACATGCTCCTGCTCTATTCCGAAAAATGCTACCGCGTAAGTGAACTTAAGCTCCACTCTTGCCTTTTCTATCTCATCTGACGAAGCGATTTGTGATGCGTCTGTGACTGTCCTTATGGAATTGTCTGTCATATACAGTTTAAGCTCCAGTGTATCTCCGGCTTTTGATGCATTTTCAAAGCAGGTCTGCGCAACCGAACTGTCATAATCACTGTCCTCAAGCTCATTAATAATCTGCGCATGCAAGTTCTGTGCCTCAACGACAGTCATAAATCCCGACAGCACACCTGATGATGTAACCACCATAAACATAATCAAAAACACCCCTAAAAAGGTCTTCATTATCTGACTCACAACACACCCCCTACACTACCTTGTATGATAAAAAGCTTATAAGGAAAATAGCCATATCAACTATCATCTTAAATGATGCTGTGATAACAGGGGCCAAAAACAAAAGATACATGCCGGCGGTCTTATCCTTAAGCCTCGCGGTGTCTGCTACATCAAGCATCTCCAGATTCTTCGTAATCAGCTCATCAATCTGACTTCCGCAATTACCACTATTTCCAATCGAAACAGCATACAGCATGCCCATGGCTGCGTTTATCTCCGGCAGGTTCAAACAGTCAAGAAATCTGTGATACGGGTCAGAGCTCTCCGGCTCCACGTCCAGTCTCTCCACAAGCGTATTTACCTCTTCCTTAAGTATCACCGGTATATGCTCTCTCGACTTCTGTATGGCTACCTGCACATTTTCACTCTGAATCAGTAGGCGAGGTCCATCAGCCACTTGGGAAATGCACTCTTTACATCCGCTATCAGATTTTTCTTCATAAGCCTGTGACCTATACGGTGCTGATTCAGACATATAAGAGCTGCTCCCATAGCTGCCACAGCCGCCCATTGTCTGTCAGTATACAGTAAAAATGCACTGGCTAACGCCGGTATAACTGCCATAAGAATTGACGCACGAAGCTCCTTTGCCGGATTGTATGTCTTGTATTCCTCGAGCTTTTTGGCATGCTTATCATCCTCCGGCAGCAGATCAATTCCAAGATAATCCACTTCAAGAAATTTCTGTCCCCAGAGTATGATTAAATCATCAAGCACTATAAGAGCTGCAGACAGTATCTGCACAATGATATTGCTGCTGATATCCATGCTCAAAACCGGTAGATAAAGTATGATTCCACTAATGATAACAGAGGTCACAACTGACAGGATAATCTGATGAAACATCCTCTGTCTGTCCTTTATATTGCGCAGTATCCTGCGCTCCCATGCACTCTTATCCTTAAGCAGTATCCTGCTGATTCTTTAATATCACCGCCATAGTACTCAGCGTGTGCCATAAACTCGTGTGCATTTACTATTCGGTTGCACTTGTACTCATCTTCAATAATCCTCATAGCATCCACAAACACCTCTGTCTCATCAAACGTGAGCATCATATGATCAAGAGCCCTGCTCACAGTCTCCTTCATATGACCATCTGCCAGTGTGCTCTTTACATCCTCAAATGCACGGATTATCTTCTGCTCCTTCAAAAATGAATACAGCAGGGTGTCAATATACAGCGATACATCCAGAAAGCGCTTTCGCGCTTCCTGAAATCTTTGGCCTTTGATTCGGTGAAAATGCTGCATAACAAGAAGAAAAACAAGTACCACAGCTGTACACACCCAGTTTAGCTTGAGCAGAAGATGCAGCACATATGTCAGAAATAAAATCAATATATACGTCATTCCTAAGCCTCCCTCCCCTCACTCATCATGGCCTCATTCATCCGTATCTCATTGACAAAGGACTCGCCAAACGGCTCATTCACACCCTCTCTTTTAAATCTGCGAAGTATGACCTTTGGTATATCGTGAGTCACTATCTGTCCGTCTGATACAAGCATAAACACATGATTGGTATAGTTTTCCCTGTAGAAAAAGCATACCTGATCTATGTATCTGTACACTACTCCGTCTTCATTTCTTCTCTTGCGGATCAAAATTCCCACATCAAGTGCCTGATATATGTCATTCTCCATACGCTCTGCATCCACACGGCTCTCTAGCATATTGAGTATTCTGTCCGGTATATTGCGCACATCATCTGTGTGGAGTGTCGTCATGCCACGCACACCGGTGCTCCAGCTCTGCAGCAGATATTTTACCTCCTTTGAGCGTGCCTCTGAGAGCATAATCCACTTTGGATTCATTCTAAGACATGACTTGATAGCCTCAGAGTAGCCAAACACATCCTCACTCACCTTCATCTCTATACAGTCCTTGCCCGGATTTGTCTCGGCATAACGTATCTCAAGAGTATCCTCAATTGTAATCACGCGCTCATTCGCCGGTATAAACTGTGAAAAAAACTTCACGCACTCCGTCTTTCCGATGCCCGGCATCCCGCAAAAGGTGATATTCATCTTGGTCTTTACACAGTTTATCAGTACAGCTAAAAGCTCCTCCGAGCAGAATTTCTCAGCAATTGCAGATTCTGCTGTCAGTCTGATAAGCGGCGGTGTCTTTCGTATGCTGATGCTCCTGCCCGACTTCGCAACCGATTCATGCAGTATCGTCACACGAAGCTCACTCGTCTCGGCCTCAAGCTCCGGATTTCTCTTATTGAACTGTCTGCTTACGACATTGGCGATGCGCTGTGTAAACTGCTCCACAAAAGCAGGTGTCATATACTGTGTGACAAACTGCTGATTGGCCCTGAAACGCTCATTGAATATATTTGTAAGCCATATTTCTTTGCCGTTATAATCTATATCCGTTATCTCGTTGCTGGCTACAAAGCTCCAAAGCGGTCCAAAATATTCTTTTCCAAGCTCCATGTACCACCTCTTATTTGACACTCATATTGGCATGATTTGAAAAGTTTGTAATCAGATCACTAAATGTCTTTCCTACTATGCCTGTTGCATCAGAGCCTATAACTGCTGTTACAACAAGGATGATTGATAAAATTGCTACAACTGTTATGAGTATTCCGCCATATTCCTGAAAAATTTCTTTCATAATATTTAAATCCTTTCTTCATCTAAGTCTAAAATAATAGTGTTAAATAAAATCAAAAATCAAATATATGAAACTAACAATCAAGGAAAAAAAATAGTGCCGAAATGCCACAAAAAGAAAACCTGCATAGAACATATGCAAGACACAATTTAAAAAGATATTTATATCTTACACAAAAATCGGGATTTGTAAATACCAAATCCCGAAAAAATGTGCACAAATATTCATTTAGTTTTTATACATATATCACATACTTATTTTAGATAAATATGCCAATTATAAGTCTACCCGTTAGGACATAACAGAGAATTGCACGTCTGTCCGTTAAGACATAACAGTGATTTTATGCCTCGAGCAGCTTATTTACGCTGACAAGACGTGTGACAACAACAAACACCTCTGCAGCCTTTTTCAGCTCATCAAGTGATGGATATGTCGGAGCAATTCTTATCACGCTGTCATCCGGATCCTTCTTGTAAGGGAAAGGAGAGCCTGCACCTGTCATTGTGACACCAGCTTCCTTGCACTTTGCAACGATTTCCTTTGCACAGCCTGAAAGAGCCTCAAATCCGAAGAAGTATCCACCAAGCGGCTTAACCCATGTTCCGATGCCTCTTGAAGCAATTTCATCTGTGAGGATATTCTCAACCAGCTCGAATTTAGGTCTGATAAGAGCTGCATGCTTTGCCATATGAGCCTTGATACCATCTACATCCTTAAAGAATCTCGCATGACGAAGCTGATTAATCTTGTCGTGTCCGATTGTCTGTATAGTAAGGCGCTTCTTAATATCCTCACGGTTTTTCTCAGATGTGCATATACCAGCCACGCCTGCACCAGGGAATGTCACCTTACTTGTTGAGCAGAACTCAAATACCATATCAGGGTTTCCCTCTTTCTCGCAGAGCTCAAGGATATTTGGAATCTCTGCCTGCTTATCATCATAGAGATGATGAACTGTGTATGCATTGTCCCAGAAGATTCTAAAATCATCTGCTGCAGGCTTAAGCTTTGCAAAGCGCTCAACTGTCTCATCAGAGTATACAACACCCTGTGGGTTAGAGTATTTTGGAACACACCAGATTCCCTTTACAGAGGCATCGTTATTGACATATTTCTCAACCATATCCATATCAGGACCATCCTCAGTCATAGGGATGTTTATCATCTCAACTCCAAACTCCTCTGTGATTGCAAAGTGCCTGTCATAGCCCGGTACAGGACAGAGGAACTTCACCTTGTCAAGCTTGCACCATGGTGTATTGCCGCAAAGACCAAAGATAAATGCACGTGCAACCTGATCATACATGATATTGAGACTCGAGTTTCCATATACTATAGCCTGCTCAGGCTTTGCTCCTACCATGCCTGCGATAAGGGCCTTTGCCTCAGGAATTCCGTCCAGACATGCATAGTTTCTCACATCAAGTCCTGATTCACTTTTCATATCACTGTCTGATTTCAAGATATCGAGCATAGGGAGTGAGAGGTCAAGCTGGTCTGCTCCCGGCTTTCCACGCGACATGTCAAGGCTTAAGCCAAGATTCTTAATCTTCTCGTACTCAGCCTCAAGTGCTGTCTTTTCCTGCATTAACTCTTCCTTTGTCATTTCTGTATACTTTTTCATTTAAAGATCCTCCTGGTCTGATTTTCTAAATATTTATGTTATTATCAACTATTTGCAATTATTCAAGCTTCATCTATGCACTTTCATGTATCACAGTCTCTGTGAAGCTCATCCATGTGTGCTTTTATCTTTGCCTCATAGCCTATATCCGTAGGCTTGTAAAACACTCTGTCTGTAAGGCCATCCGGCAGATACTGCTGCTTCACATAGTGATTTGGATAGTCGTGTGCGTATTTGTACCCGACTCCGTGCCCGAGCTTTTCTGCCGCACCATAATGGGCATCCTGCAGATGTGCCGGAACAGCCGGTGTCTTAGTCTGCTTCACGCACTCATCGCTGCCGATATCGCATTATATGATGCATTGCTCTTTGGCGCGCATGCCATGTATGTGACAGCCTGTGACAGAATAATCTGTGCCTCCGGCATTCCAACGCGCTCGACCTCTGCCGCCGCCGATGCCGCTACAACCATAGCCATCGGATCTGCATTGCCTATATCCTCCGATGCAAGTATCATGATTCGTCTTGCGATAAATTTCACATCTTCTCCGGCATAAAGCATCCTCGCCAGATAATAGACCGCCGCATCCGGGTCTGAGCCGCGCATGCTCTTTATAAAAGCAGAGATGGTATCGTAATGGTTATCCCCCTTCTTATCATAGGAGATAACTCTTTTTTGTATACATTCGCTCGCCACATCGATAGTGATATGAATGATGCCATCGTCTGACCTGTCCGTGGTCAGTACACCAAGCTCAATCGCTGTGAGCGCCGCTCTCGCATCTCCGTTTGACACATCTGCAAGGAAATCAAGTGCATCATCATCTATCTGTGCATTGTATGCACCATGCCCTTTTCTGTGTCAGTCAGTGCTCTCTTAAGAAGAACCTTTATATCATCCGTTGACAGCTTTTTAAGCTCAAAAATAACTGAGCGTGAAAGCAAGGCTCCGTTTACCTCAAAGTAAGGATTCTCAGTGGTAGCTCCTATCAGAATAATGGTGCCATCCTCCACAAACGGAAGCAGATAATCCTGCTGCCCCTTGTTGAAGCGGTGTATCTCGTCGATAAAAAGTATAGTCTTCTTCTGATACATTCCCTGATTATTCTTCGCCTGCTCCACGACCTCTTCCATGTCCTTCTTGCCTGCAGAGGTTGCATTAATCTGCATAAACTCAGACTGGTAGTGTGGGCTATGACCTTTGCCAAAGTAGTCTTTCCGGTGCCCGGCGGCCCGTAAAAGATGATGGAGCTGAGCTTATCGGCTTTAATCGCACGATACAAAAGCTTGTCCTTCCCAACTATGTGCTGCTGCCCGACCACCTCATCAAGTGTTGTCGGACGCATCCTTGAAGCTAAGGGACCGCTTGTCTCCTTATTCTGTTCTCTCATGTAATCAAATAAATCCATATCATCCCCGCCTGAAATGCATATTTGATATACCTGTTATATCATTTTGCAATTTCTTTTAGCAAAAAATTCATTTTGCATTGATATAATCGGCAATTACGTGTTTTATAAGTGCTAATTATGCATAAAAAAGTGGTGCAAAATTCATTTCCCTATAATAAGATACATGAATTTGCACCACTTTACAACACTTAATTTATTTTTCTACGAAATGACTAATATTTGCCCTTTAATGCAGGATAAAACTGCTTAAATTTTGCATAGCCCTTCTCATATTTTTCGACAAGCTGTGGACTTGGCATGGTTGTATCCTTCTTTCTCACAATAGCCGCTGCCGCAGCCTCCACATTTTCAAAGCAGCCGTTTGCAACTGCAGCCAGTATTGCACCGCCGTATGCCGGTCCTTCCTCGACTTCCACCGTGTCAACCTGCATATTCATAACGTTTGCAACTATCTTTCTCCAAAGCACACTCTTTGCACCGCCACCACAGATTGTTGTGCTTTTTGGTGCCACACCAAGCTCTTTGCCACCTCAAGTGAATCACGAAGCCATATGCCACACCCTCAAACACAGCCTGCAGCATGTCGCTCTGTCAGTATCCATGCTCATCCCGATAAACGCTGCCCTTGCAGACGGATCATTGTGCGGAGAGCGCTCTCCCATCAGATAAGGCAGAAAATACACATGATTCTCACCAAGTCTGCCATCCTCCTCAAGAGGCTTCTGCTCATTCACAAAGTCATCGGAATGAAGGATATCCTTCATCCACCAGTTGTTGCAGCTTGCAGCCGAGAGCATACAGCCCATCAGATGATAGCCGCCGTCAGCATGGTCAAAGGAATGAAGCGCATTGTGCGAATCCACTCTGAACTCATCACTTGTGATAAAAAGAGTGCCGCTTGTTCCAAGAGAGAGGTTGCACTTTCCGGCTCCGACTGTACCTGTGCCTATAGCTGCAGCCGCATTATCTCCTGCCCCGGCTGCAACTATGCAGTCTTTAGGAAAGCCAAGCTCACATGCCACATCAGCTTTCAGAGTGCCTGTCTTTTCACTGCTCTCATAAAGCCCAGGAAGCCACTCCTCTCTTACATCGCATATGTCAAGCATCTCCTTTGACCAGCACTTATTTTTGACATCCAGAAGAAGCATTCCCGATGCATCAGAATAATCGGTACTAAATACACCTGTCATGCGGTATGCAATATAATCCTTTGGCAGCATAAGCTTTTTTATTCTGGCAAAGTTTTCCGGTTCATTTGCTTTTAGCCATAAAATCTTTGGCGCTGTAAATCCGGCAAACGCTATATTTCCGGTGAGTTCAGACAGCTTTTCTTTTCCTATTACATTATTTAAATAGTCTGTCTCCTTCTGTGTTCTTCCGTCATTCCAAAGTATAGCAGGTCTTATTACATTGTCGTTTTCATCCAATACAACAAGTCCATGCATCTGACCGCCGAAGCTGATTCCCGCAACAGCGCTCCTGTCAAAATCTTTAGTCAGCTCTATCAGCCCAGCCACGGTCTGCTCCCACCAGTCACATGGATTCTGCTCTGACCAGCCCGGTTTTGGAAAGCTGATTGGATACTCCTTTGAGACTATATTTAATACCTTTCCGCTCTCATCCATGAGCAGAAGCTTTACTGCACTTGTGCCTAAATCCACACCTATATATAGCATATCTATTCTCCATTCACGTAATATGTTTACATCAGATAACGTAACTATTCAGACCCCACTAACAGAAAGGATTTTCTGTCTTGTATGGCAGTGATGCCGGCTGATTGTAGTTAATATCCTCTACTGGCACGCCAATATATTTAAATACCTCAAAAAGGGCTTTTCCGTAATGACCGAAGGCTACAGCTCCGTGATGAGGATAATTCTTCTCAATAAGCACATGACGGTAGAAACGTCCCATCTCCTTTATCGCAAACACTCCGATACTGCCGAATGAGCGTGTTGCAACAGGAAGCACCTCACCCTGTGCCACATAGGCGCGAATCTTACAGTCTGCTGTAGACTGGAGACGGTAAAATGTAATATCTCCCGGCACTATATCTCCCTCAAGTGTTCCGTTTGTCACCTCTATAGGAAGGCTTCTTGCCATAATCATCTGATACTTCATCTGTGGATTGCAAACCTTGCTTGAACATGTGTTTCCACAGTGGAAGCCCATAAATGTGTCTGTATGCTTGTAGTCAAATCTGCCCTCGATTGACTCCTTGTACATATCCTTCGGCACTGAGTTGTTGATATCGAGAAGTGTTACCGCATCCTCGCTGACGCAGGTTCCGATAAACTCACTGAGCACTCCATAGATGTCCACCTCGCATGAAACCGGGATACCTCTTCCTGTAAGACGACTGTTTACATAGCATGGTACAAATCCAAACTGTGTCTGGAAGGCAGGCCAGCATTTTCCTGCGATTGCCACATACTTTCTGTAGCCCTTATGCTCATCAACCCAGTCTAAAAGTGTGAGCTCATACTGTGCAAGCTTCTCAAGAATCTCAGGCTTTTTGTTGCCCTCGCCAAGCTCCCTTTCCATATCCTTTACCACATCCGGTATTCTCTCATCACCGGCATGCTTGTTAAATGCCTCAAACAAATCAAGCTCTGAATTTTCCTCAATCTCAACACCCACGTTGTAGAGCTGCTTGATTGGCGCATTGCATGCAAGGAAATTGAGTGGTCTTGGTCCGAATGAAATAATCTTAAGATTATTAAGTCCGTATACAGCCCTTGCTATTGGCAGGAATTCATGTATCATATCTGCGCAGTCATCTGCATCGCCCACAGGATACTCCGGAATATACGCTCCTATATTTCTGAGTGCCAGATTGTAGCTTGCGTTTAACATACCACAGTATGCATCTCCACGTCCCTGAATTAAGTTCTCCTGTGTCTCCTCTGCTGCTGCAACAAACATCTTTGGTCCGTCAAAGTGCTTTGCAAGAAGAGTCTCTGAAATCTCCGGTCCAAAGTTTCCAAGGTAAACACAAAGTGCATTGCAGCCTGCTGCCTTTATGTCCTCAAGTGCCTGTACCATATGTATTTCGCTCTCCACGATACATACAGGACACTCGTATATGTCTGCTGCATCATACTTTGCAGCGTATGCATCGACAAGTGCTTTTCTTCTGTTTACTGACAGACTTTCCGGAAAACAGTCACGGCTTACCGCAACTATACCGATTTTCATTTTTGGAATATTGTTCATAGTGTAAATCTCCTTCTCTCATATGCCCCATCGGACAGATTAATTGTTCTTATGTGCTAAGTATATATCCGGTCCAGCTTAATTGATACCTATAATTTAGTAAATTTAGTGTATTTTTCAACTTAATTTACTAAATTATAATGTTAATACTATATTGTCATGTTATAATAAGGCAAATAAAACATAAGGAGCTATGCCATGTCTATCACAGCAAAAGAACTTGCCAAACAACTTAATCTTTCTGAAGCAGCTATATCGATGGCACTTAATAATAAGCCCGGTGTCAGCACACTCACCAGAAAACGTGTGCTCGAAGCTGCGGCCTCTGCCGGATATGATTTTTCAAGAATATCAAATACCAATGAAGCTCCGGCCTCCAATGGCACATTATATTTTGTAATATACAGAAAGAATGGCGCTGTAGTTCCTAATTCTCCTGTTTACACACATACAGAGCACGGCGTTTTGGTACAGGATGTTCCATTCTTTTCACAGCTGTCAGAGGGTATTGATTTGGGCTGCAGGCACTGCCACTACTACCTGAATATCAGCTACATATACGAAAATGACGATATTGAGGCTTTGCTATCTGAGTGGAAAAGGCTTGGAGCAAAGGGTATCCTGCTGCTTGGAACCGAGATGGAAGAGCATGACATAAAGCCCTTTACAAGGTGCAGTCTGCCTGTTGTGCTAATAGACAACTATTTCGAAGCCTTAAACCTCGATTGCGTGACTATAAATAACCTTCAGGGTGCCTATCTTGCCACAGACTATCTGATCAAACAAACACATGCACAGCCGGGATATCTGCATTCCTCATACATTATAACAGGCTTTGAGGAGAGAGCCGACGGCTTCTATAAAGCAATACGCAAAAACGGTATGTCGACCTCGCGCTCAGTCGTACATCACCTCTCCCCTACAGTTGACGGTGCTTACTGCGATATGAAGGCAGTAATAAAAAGCGGTGACGAGCTTGCCCGATGCTACTTTGCCGACAATGACCTGATTGCTGCCGGAGCTATGCGCGCACTTTCAGAGGCAGGCTACCGTATCCCTGAAGACATATCAGTAATAGCTTTGATGATATGCCAATGTGTACCTACATTACACCGCCTCTTTCGACTGTGCATGTGCCTAAGCAGTACATGGGTGAAATTGCAGTAAAAAGCTTGCAGAGATAATAAATTCTACCTCTGCAAGCCATGTAAAAATTGAAATAAGCACAGAAATTGTAAAGAGAAAGAGTTGTTAATTTCTATACATTCACTTATGCATTTTTCTGAACTGCCGATGCACTAAGTTTGCCATCCTTCACATCTATGAGGATAGTATCTCCTGCTCTCACACCATCTGCCAAAATCAGCTTTGCAGCGAGTGTCTCGACATGCTTCTGCAGATATCTCTTGAGCGGTCTTGCTCCGTATACCGGATCGTAGCCATTATCGGTGATAAACTGCTTTGCAGTGTCTGTCAGCTCGACTGTGATTTCCTTGTCGACAAGACGCTTGTTTAAGTCTGCCATGAGCAGGGTGATGATATGACCAATGTTATCCTTTGTGAGAGGCTTGAACATGATGATCTCATCAAGTCTGTTTAAAAACTCCGGTCTGAAATGACCCTTAAGCTCATCCATGACGCGGTTCTCACACTCTGTGCTGATGCTGCCGTCTGCCTCTATGCCCTCAAGAAGCTCCTGTGAGCCGAGGTTACTTGTCATAATGATGATAGTGTTTTTGAAATCCACGGTACGTCCCTGTGAGTCAGTAATTCGTCCGTCATCAAGCACCTGAAGCAGTACGTTGAATACATCCGGATGGGCTTTTTCCACCTCATCAAAGATACTACTGAGTATGGCTTACGCCTTACAGCCTCTGTGAGCTGTCCACCCTCATCATAGCCTACATATCCAGGAGGCGCTCCGATGAGTCGTGACACTGAGTACTTCTCCATGTACTCACTCATATCGAGTCTGACCATGTTGTTTTCATCATCAAACAGACTTGCCGCAAGTGCCTTTGCAAGCTCTGTCTTACCTACACCTGTAGGTCCGAGGAACATAAACGAACCTATCGGCTTTGTAGGATCCTTGATGCCTGCCTTTGATCGGATGATAGCCTCTGTCACCTTTGTGACTCCGTCATCCTGTCCTATTACCCTCTTGTGCAGCTCCTCATCGAGGTGAAGTGTCTTATTACGCTCACTCTCCGTAAGCTTTGCAACAGGTATTCCTGTCCAGCGCGATATAATGAGTGCAATTTCCTCATCGCCCACATTCTCACGCACAAGCGATAAGTCTCTGTCCTTAAGCAGTGCCTCCTCTGATTCCAGCTCCTTCTGCAAATTTGGAAGCACGCCGTACTGCAGCTCTGCTGCCTTTTCCAGGTCATAGTTCTGCTGTGCTGTCTTGATTTCATTCTTTGTTGACTCAATCTTTTCACGAAGCTTGCTGACCTTGTCAACAGCGCCCTTCTCGTTCTGCCACTGAGCCTTTTTTGCATTGAAGTCATCACGCAGCTCTGCAAGCTCCTTTTGGAGTGCTGCGAGCCTGTCCTGACTTAAGTGGTCTGTCTCTTTCTTTAGAGCTGTCTCCTCTATCTCAAGCTGCATAATCTTACGATTCTGCTCATCAAGCTCTGCCGGCTTGAATCAAGCTCCGTCTTTATCATGGCGCATGCCTCATCCACAAGGTCTATTGCCTTATCAGGCAAAAATCTGTCTGTGATGTATCTGTTTGAAAGCACTGCCGCTGTGACAAGTGCCGAATCTGTGATTTTAACGCCGTGGAATACCTCGTATCTGTCCTTAAGGCACGAAGTATTGAGATAGTGTCCTCTACTGTCGGTTCGTCTACCATAACAGGCTGGAAACGTCTCTCAAGGGCTGCATCCTTCTCAATGTACTCACGGTACTCATCGAGTGTGGTGGCGCCCACGCAGTGCAGCTCACCTCTTGCAAGCATTGGCTTAAGAAGCTGTCCTGCATCCATGGCTCCGTCTGTCTTTCCGGCTCCTACTATTGTGTGAAGCTCATCGATAAAGAGAATTATCTGTCCGTCAGAAGCTTTTACCTCCTCAAGCACTGCCTTAAGTCTCTCCTCAAACTCGCCCCTGTACTTAGCTCCTGCAATCAGAGAGCCCATATCGAGTGCAAACAGTTTTTTGTCCTTTAAGCCCTCAGGCACATCGCCTTTTACGATACGCTGCGCCAGTCCCTCAACGACTGCCGTTTTACCAACACCCGGCTCACCGATAAGTACCGGGTTATTTTTAGTCTTACGCGAGAGGATACGCACTACATTTCGTATCTCATCATCACGGCCGATAACAGGATCAAGCTTCTGCTGTCTTGCACGCTCCACCATGTCGTAGCCGTATTTCTCAAGTGTATCATAGGTGGCCTCAGGGTTATCGGATGTGACCTTCTGATTGCCCCTTACCGTAGAAAGTGCTGTGAGGAATCTGTCTCTTGTGAGACCATACTCCTTTATCAGCTCCTTCATTGCCTTGTTTGGATACTTCAGCAGACACAGGAAAAGATGCTCTACCGAAACATACTCATCTCCCATTGCCTTTGCCTCGTCCTCAGCATGAATAAGAACCTTGTTTAAATCATTGCCCACATAGACCTGTGCACTGCTGCCGCTTACCTTTGTGCGTGCTGCCAGATGGCGCTTTGCATTCTCTGTGAAATGCTCTACGTTTATCTCCATCTTGTCAATCAGCTTCGGTATCAGTCCGTCCTCCTGTGAAAGTAATGCCACAAGCAGGTGCTCCTGTTCTATCTCCTGATTGCCATAATCATATGCAAGCTTCTCGCAGTCATTGACTGCCTCTATTGATTTCTGTGTAAATTTTTGAATGTTCATAGTCTCACTCCCTTCTACTATGTTATCCATAAATATGATTCCTATGTGTCATACAGGTAATATCAAAATTTTATCTCTAAATAATCCTTTAAATAATTCTTCAATATTTCCTTGTGACTATGTTATAGCACGCAAATTAGCACTCGTCAAGTGAGAGTGCTAACAATTTTTATTAAATAAATATAAACTTTTGATTTACAAGCAAAAAAGAGTGACTTACATCACTCTCTTTTACTCAATCGGCTGCACAATCCCCGAAACATTTGCCAGATTCTGCATCTTGTCATCAGCGTCAGCCATGATATCCGCGCATTTCTTGAGCTCCTGCTGCATCTCCTCCGTGAATATACGGCTCTTCTTGTAGCGAAGCTGATGCTCTGTGCTGGCCCAGAAATTCATGGCAATGGTACGAAACTGTATCTCTATCGGCACCTTGTCCTTGTGATCCGAAAAATACACGTCAACCAGCACTATCATATGAAGACTCCTGTAGCCATTCTCCTTCGGTTTTTTTATGTAGTCCTTTATTGTGACAATCTCGACATCCGCCTGATTCACAAGCATATTGGCCACCTGATATACATCGGATATAAATGGACAAATGACTCTGACGCCGGCTATATCCTTTATCTCACGCTTCATGGCGTTGGTGGTGAGCGGAATGCCCTTTCGCTTCATTTTGTCTATTATGCTGTCAAGCGACTTTACACGGCTCTTTATGTTCTCGATTGGATTCCTTTCGTGATTGTTTTTGAATTCATTATTTAATATCTGCAGCTTTGCTACTATCTGCTGTATACCCGATTCGTAGTAGAACATGATGTGTTCATACTGCGAGGCAATTGAACTGAATTCGCCCAACATCGGCAGCATCTCTATTTGTGTATCATCCATGTTTATACTCCTTGGTTTTAGGTTTGCTTACTAATTGTATTCCTTATACTTTTTATACATATTATGCTTCTTCTGTATTCGATTTTCCCTTTTTAACTGCCTTTTTAACTATCAGCTTTGAAACCCGGTATGTCACTTCCACCAGCGCAACTCCTGCAACTACATCATATATCACATGCTGCTTCGTAGTCAATGTGGATATGAATACTGCTATAGCGCAAATACAGAAGGTTGTACGTATCCACTGCGGTACTTTTTTGTTGCCGCGGATGCCGATATAGCAAAGCCAGCTTACAAGGCAGTGTATGGACGGAAAAAGATTGTCCGCTGCATCCATACTATATAAAAAGCGCATGAGCTGTGCCCATATGTCTGAGCCCACTATTTCCGGGCGGGTGTTGGTTGTAGGATACACGACATAACAAATAAAACAGACTGCCTTTGCCAGCCAGTCTGCCATGAGGAAACGATAACAGTGCCTTTTATCCATCGCTGCATTGTACAGATATCCTATAATCCAAAAAATATAGCAGCCAAAATAAATGACTACTGTAGGGTACACAACCGGTATCATATCATCAAGCGAGGTCTCTATATTGTGATGGGTAAAACCGCCTGCAATAGCACGCGCGCCCCAGTATACACTGAAATTGAGCACCACTGTAAAAAGCAGCGGAATACGACTGTATTTTGGAAGTATTCTGTTAAAAAACTGTCCTGTTTGCGATATGCTGTCCCTGGATAACACGTACTTCTTTGTCTCCTTTTATACACTCTTTAATTTCCGGAAGCAGGTCAATATGACCTTTTTTAAACAAAAGCACTATTGTGGAACCAATCAGCTCAAAGTGCCCCATCTCTGTGCCCTTTCTCATCATAACATTCTCGTGGTCATTGACTATGCCTCCCACAAGCAGCGCACCTATCTCAATCTGTGCCACCTTGCCAAAATTAACTGTATCAAGAATTGTCCACATACGCCTGTTTTGCCTGTATACAGGCGCATTTTCCAGTGCAATAGGCTGTACACTGTGAAGCAGTCCCTTCACAAAATGATTCCTGCCCTGAAATCCATCATCTATATAGCAGTAATGATGATAATCGTTGGCACAAAGACGCAGTATCACGCAGTCTCCTCCAACAAATTCCTTTGCAATTTTTTTGTCGGTGACAAGGTCCGTCACCTTGTACCATGAGCTTGATGTGAAAGCTGTTGTTGCTTTTTATCCTGTAGGCACTCAGGTAGCCGTCACACGGACTGATAAGATGCTCAGCCTGCCTGTCCACCTCAATATCATCACGCTTTCTAGAGAAAAAGTCCTGAAAGCTGTTATATTTCTGACCCTTAAAATCAGACATGTCTATATTGTTATTCTTTATATACCGGCTGATAAACGGCTTAGACAGCGGGGAGCGTGCTACTATTTCTCCGAGCTTAAGTGCACCTGTATGCAGAAGCACCTTAAGTGTCATACGCCAGGTGCCGTGGTATAAAGCCAGTCTACAAACGATTTTTTTGCCATTAAATAAGAACCTCCGCAATGAGAATACAAAACTCAACTGCTCCTATACCTACAAGCAGAACCTCTCCAAAAAGAGATGGCTTTTTGAGCTTTACAGGGAGCACGTAGCAAATGCCAATGATTAAAAGGGCAAGTGCCGCGATTGTCTGTGTATGTATAGCTGTGAACTCTCCAATCAGATATACCGCCGGGATAACAAGCGCACTTGAAGTGATTGGAAGCCCCAGATAATACTGTCTGCGCTCTGCTGTCGCTGCCTGCCTGTTGGCTCATCCACATTAAAGTATGCCAGACGGATAAGCCCGCAAAGAATGAATACAAATATGGCGGTAAATGCTATTGAAATCTTTGGAGTCACACAAAATACCCACACTGCCGGAAGCACGCCAAAGCATATGATATCACTTAACGAATCTATCTGTATGCCAAATGTTCGCTCGTCCCTGGTACGGTCCTTCTTTGTGGATGCAATGGTGCCATCAAACATATCACAGACACCGGCCAGCATAAGGCAGATTAGTGAACCCACATACCTATCCTTTATGGCAAGCATAACTCCAAGGAAGCCTATCCACATGCCTATGTATGTAAGCACTACCGTGTAATTATAAAAGCCTATGAGCCCTGTCTTTTTCTCTGTGTCTGTATTCCCTATATCCAGAGTATCTGCTATTGCAGAATTAATATTCATATTATTCATATTGATTCCCTTACTTTCATTCTTTTGTTTTTATCAGATAAAACATGATAAGTTTTCTCATTTACCCTTAACCGGTAATATTATATGCCCTTACCTGATATATAATAACATATTCATGACATAAACTCATTAATTATTTGTTTAAACTTTTCTTAATATCTCTTATTTTTAGCAAAAACAAGGCAGAACCCGCTTTCCTGATTCTGCCCACATACTATAGCATATCATGAATTATATCTTTAATCTCCTGCCTGTCCTTTTCAAGAACAAATGCAAGCTCTGCATTTAAATTGTGCTCTGCCATCTTGCCATAGCGCTCATCGACGGCTGTAGACTTCTTGCCTGCCTGTGCACGCTGCTCATTTCTGATATGTAAACACTTTAAGAGACTGATCACACTATCCGGCTCACAGCTTCTGACTGCCTCCTTATAGCGCGTTTCGCGCTCCTTCTCATTGTTTACCGCGAGCGCCTCTATCTCAGGTACTCTATCGAGCACCGCCAGTGCCTCATCCTGTGTTATTACCTTACGTATCCTCTTATCAGCATTGTCAACAGGTATATACACTCTGTCATTCTCCTCCTCAACAGGGCGGAGTAAAAAATATGACTTGAGCTGCTTGTCTCCTGACATGTCTAACTCCACGATTTCGCTTATTTTGCAAATTCCATTTGTAGCATTTAATACGTAATCACCTATTTCGAACATATCACACCTCTTTCGTTATACGTTATCATTTTATCACTTTTTCACTAATTTTGTAAGAGGAATTTTTAAAAAATGTCAAATATATCAAAAAAGCGTGTTTTACGTCAATAAAACACGCTTTAAAAAATTACTCAATCAGCTGCTTCACGCGGTCATCGAGCTGGAGCATACGGATGATAAGCTCTATTGAGCCCTTGATACCGTAGCTGGCACTGTTGATACAGATATCATAGTTACTTGCCTTGCTCCACTTTCTGCCGGTATAGAATTTGTAGTCTTCAGATGTCTCTTATCCTCAGATTCTATCCATTTCTTTGCCTGGTTCGGAGTCACATTCTTGTTTATCTCAAGGAAACGTTGGATTCTTCTCTTCTCCGGTGCTGTGATAAAAATACTTATGTGAGGAATATGATTGTTTGTCAGAATTGCATCTGCAAAACGTCCCATAACAATGAAGTCCTCCTGCTTTGCCTTCTCTACAAGGAACTTGCTTGTATCAAAGAAAAGCACATCCTCTGATGAAAGTCCGTGGTATTTCTTAAAAGCTTTTATGCGCTTTTTGATTCCCATTCGCTCTTTTTTCTGGAAGGTAGCTGTAGCCTGGGCTGCTTCCTCTCCATCCTTCTGTCTGAACACCTCATTCATGACAGACACATCATAGAAATTCATACGAAGCTTGTCTGCAAGTGCAAATCCAATCTCATTTCCACCACATCCGCAGGAACGTCCTATACAGATAATCAGATGATCGCCCGTCTTGAAACGATCCTTCAGGTTTACGGTATTTAAATCCGCTATCTTTGGATCGAGGATATCTCCGTCAGCAAAACCTGTCGGGAGCTCCGCTATCTCCTCTACTATGTTGTTGTATCTGACCATGATATCATGCCTTGTATCGTGATCAGGTATTGTTCTTGCCATGTTGCTTATCAGGGCAAGCTCGCTTCGGATTCTTGAGCTGTTCTGCCTTGAGTGCAGATCCTCCATGATGTTACGGATACATATATCCTTCTCGCCACCAAATACCCTGCCGAGGATGAGCCTAATTTCTTGTATACTTCGGCATCAAGCTCATAGATTTCGATGGCAAGAGCTTTAATTTTCTCGTCATAAAATTCCATAATTCATCCCTCCTATAAAAAGAATATGATCATATCTATGATGAAAACAGGTATCAGATAACGCAATGACCACCACATGTAACCAAAGAACGATGGCATGTTGATACCGTTTTCGTCTGATAATGACTTGACCATAAAGTTCGGTGCATTTCCAATATATGTGTTGGCTCCCATAAATACAGCGCCACACGAAATTGCCATAAGCATCTTGACCGGCACCACTCCCAGTGTGGTTGCGACACCTGTAGTAAAGTGCATGGCTCCCGCTGTAGTAAGGAAAACCAGATATGTCGGTGTATTGTCGAGGAAGCTTGAAAGTGCTCCTGTTGCCCAGAACATCTCAAACGGCTTTGTGATTCCAAGACTGAACCTGCACTCTTTAATACCATAAGAGCAGGCTGCATGGTGATGAAGATTCCGATGAAAAGCACCGCAACCTCCTGAATTGCTCCCCATGTGAAATGGTTCTGCACACGAACCTCCTTCGGTGTTGTCTTGAAGGAAAGCAGGGCTGCAAGCAGAATAATTGCAATCTCAATGATTGCAGGCACAGTGAGTGTAACCTCCCTGAATATCGGAATACCGATAACCTCTCCCGCAGCGTTCTGGAATGCAGAAAGCTTAGGAAGCACACCGCTTAGTATAACAGCTATGACAATCATTACGATATATAAAAAGTTGTGGGCACCCTTTATCCTGATGAGGGGCTCATTTTCCTTCACCTCAGGCATAAGTCCCTTAGTGATATCCTTCTGGTAGGCCTTCTTGTCCAAATGATAAAATATGGTAAGAAGCAGTATCATATTTAATACGAGAACCGGAAACAGCCTCATGCTCCAGAAGAACGATACTCCTCTTGAAAATCCCATGAGCAGTGGCGGATCTCCGATAGGTGTAAGACATCCTCCGATATTTGACACAAGAAAAATGAAAAATACCATGATGTGACGCTTGTTTTTTCTCCATGAGTCATCTGTATAATCGGCCTTACAAAAAGCATACTGGCTCCTGTAGTTCCTATACAGCTTGAAAAAAAAGTTCCAACAGCAAGCATGATAACGTTTACCTTTGGGTTGCCGACCAGACTTCCCTCCAGCTTAATATTTCCGGCTACGCAGAACAGTCCAAAGAGCAACACGATAAAGGTCAGATAGTCACCTATCAGACACTCCAGTACCGTCTCTACGGCTTTTGGTGCTCCATAGAACAGCGCGAACGGAATGGCAAAAAGCAGTGACCATAAGATAACTGCATGAGCTTGATGCTTCTCCCACCATTCAGGCTTCACAAGCGGCATAACTGCTATGCACAGTAATAAGCCCGCAAATGGGATACACAACATTAATAATGTGTTTGACATTCTTTTCACCTCTACTTTGTTAAAAAATAAACTAATTCAAATCTAGTTCATTTTACACCATTATTTTTTATTTGCAACCGTTTATAAAAAGATTTTAATTTATATATGTTTTTTATGTAGTATTCACATTTTTATAAACAATAACGCATTACCAGTTGGTAAAATTATCTATAATATAGTCTGCATCATGAGCCATATCATCCTTTGGTGAAATATTCGATTTCACATAAAAGGCATCCATCCGGCATTCCTTTGCACCCTTGATATCGGTAGTCGAATCATTTCCTATAAAAAGCGATTTTGATACGTCAATATCATGCTTATTTATCAGCTCCTTATAAAATCTGATATCAGGCTTTTTGGTATTATAATCAGATGAGATAAATACGTCATCAAACAAATCAAAGATATCAAGTCTTCTCATCTCATAGGCTGTAAATATACGCTGCGCATTTGAAAGCAGATATACATTCTTTCCCGCCTTCTTAAGTTCCTTAAGCATCTCCTTTGTGCCCGGATAAAGCTTTATGTATTCGGTGCTCATCACCCTGAAAAACTGACCTGTATGCACTGAAAGCTCCTTTGTCGGATTCACGTCCTTTTCCTCATAAAGCTTTTCAAATACATCCTCTATATGTATCTCCGGTGATGCTTCATGGGCATATGAGATGGCAAACTGCGCATCTGCATCAGACTTTTCAATTTTCTTCTTCAGCTCTGCCTCGCTGCTCTTTACAAGTGTCTCATAGCGCTCCTTAAGCTCCTTTGCCTCATACAGTGTCCGTAATAGCCATAGAACATGGCGAGCTTTTCCCAGATTGCAGTGTCACTCTCGTCTGTGTGAATATCCACGAGCGTACCGTAGAGGTCAATATATAGTTATCATATGTGAGTGGAAGTTTCATGCTTTTTCCTTTCGACAATCCAATTATATTCCTTACCACCCATTGTAATATGCTTTGTGGCTTGGGTGCAAGTACTTTTCTTTTTTCAATAGTTTCCAATAATTTCAATAATACGTGGCATAAGCCGGTGGTGGGGGCAGGCGGTGCTGTCGTGCTGGCTACGCTTCGCCCGCCTGACAGTACCGCTGTCCCCACCACGGCTTACGCCACTTACGCTGAGGTATAATGTGCTGGTCCTCACCTACGGTTCGGACGGCACGGCGCTCTCAGCCTGCATTGCTTCCCACTCGACACACTAAATTTGCCGGAGGGTATGTAGTGTGTTCTGAAGAAATTTATGAACTGCCGCGAGGTTCCATATTCCCTAATAACAAAAAAGCCCCGGCATATCCACAATCTATCCGCACATGGGCTCGTGGCTGACTTCATAATTTTCTGAAGAATATACTACATGCCACCCCGGCATCCTCACAGCCTTTATGTGGGAAGCTCTCATCCTACGACGCTTCCCACTCACATCATCGCCCTGCGAAGCTTCGCCAATGTATTCTTCTCCATTCGTGATATGGCCACCTGGTTGCGTCCAAGCACTTCTGCCACCTGCTTCTGTGTCTTATCCTGCATATAGCGGAGCATAATCAGTCTGCGCTCGCTATCATCCAGTGAGTTAAACGCCTGCTGCATTGCGATGTGATTTATCACTTTATCTGTCTCCGATGGCTTGTCTGATGCTTCTGCACTCATTTTATTGTCCAAATAATCAAGCACACTTTCATTTTCTATTGACGATGCATTTTTATCGGCTTCCATGGCAATTATTATATCCTGTTTTGACATACCGGAAATATTTTCCATTTTTTCAAGTGATATTTCACTATTTTCATTCATTCTGTATTTTTCTCTGATAATTGCAATTTTTCTTGCATCATCCAGTATTTTTCGACTGATATGTACCATTCCATCATCACGTAGAAAGCGCTGTATTTCCCCTATTATCAACGGTACTGCGTATGTAGAAAAGGCAAAGCCTTACTTTCATCAAATCGCTGCGCTGCCTTTGTCAGCCCAACTGCCCCTATCTGAAATAAATCCTCCCGGTCAACTCCTCTGTTTCTAAAGCGTTTCATAACTAAATAAATCAGGTTTATATTTTCTGTGACAAGTCTGCTGATTTTGTCACTCTTCATAGTACTTTTTTCATCTTTACTGTTGTTCCGTGTCCCGGTTCTGATGTAACTGTTAGCGCGTCCATAAATGCTCCATGAATGAAAAACCCATGCCTGATCTGTCAAGCTGTGGTTTGGATGTGTATAACGGTTCCATTGCTTTTGCCACATCCTGTATGCCTACTCCGCTATCTGATATTTCTATGTAAAGCTCCCTGCCTATGTAGCTGCAATTCATATGTACCTGTGGACAACTTTTTTCTTCTGCTGCTTGATGCTCTGCCTGACCGGATGAAATATTGTCATCCCCCTTCTCATAGCCATGGATAATTGCGTTTGTCACCGCCTCTGACACTGCTGTCTTTACGTCCTCCACGTCATCTAGTGTGGGGTTTAATTGTGCCATAAACATGGCTGCTGTCATTCTCGCAAATGCCTCATTCTCTGAAATTGCATCAAAGCTAAGCGATATATGATTTGTTTTTGCTGCGTTCATTATGCTCCCTTTCTGTCTGATTATATTTTAATTTAATTCAGTTTTAAAGCTTATGTACAATAGTGTAAATGCCGGCACATTTCAAAAGCTTGTCCACTCTGTCCGACATATTGCAAACTGACACCGAGCTGTCATTAAAGTACTTAAGCTTCTTTGTTCTTCCTATTATCACCCAATGCCGGAGCTGTCCATAAATTCTGTCTGTTTCATGTCAAATACTATTTTTCTGACACCACAGCCCTCTATAAGTGCATCAAGCTCTGCGATTATCTGCCCGGCGCAGTGGTGATCCACCTCCTTTGGCATAAGGTATGTCACCCGGTCTGCTTCCTTGATATAATTTTCTATCATGTCACACTCTTCCTTTCCTGCTCATATAAAAAAGACACCGGAGATTATCTGGTGTCTTTCGTAATTCTATATTTAATTATTGCCTCGCAGCAGTTGTTTTACTGCTGTTCCTGTGCCAGATAATTCTTTGATGTTCTGGCCTTCTCAGTGCCTGCGTAGTTGTCTACCACATACTGATAATATGGCTTTGCAGATGCTAAGTCACCTGACTTCCTGAACGACTGCGCCAGGTAATATGCAACTGAACCATCCCTGTATGCCTCATCCATGCCGACAAGCTTCTGGAATGTAGGGATTGCACTCTGATAATCGCCACTGCTGTATGATGAGTATGCCTGACTGTACAGTGCTTCCTTATATGAATCTGCAATTGAACCATTGAGCGTATCATATGTCTGCTTAGCCGAGTCACTCAGGTAGCTTGTGTTGATATTTTCAAGTGCTTCTCCTGCCTTTATTACATCATTGGTTGTATAGTATACATAGGCATTGAGCAAAGCCTCATATGTGGAAATCTGGTCTGATACTCCATCATTTTTCTTCTTCTCGTCCTCAAGCTCCTTCTTTAGCTTGTCTATCTGATCATTAAGTCCACTGATGGTCTGCCCATTTGTGGAAATCGTATCATTGGCCGATAATAGCTGCTTCTTTGCATCTGTTTTCGCCTGGCTTTTTATGCCCGGAACCACAAGGAAGCACGTAACCGCCACTCCGACTACCAGACCGATTATAATATAGAGTATATTTGCCCACATTGAGCTCTCCCTGAATCGCTTTGGCATAATGATTGTTTCGTTTCCACTCTGGTAGGAAATTAAATCATCATTTTTCTTTTTCCTCTCAGTTCCTTTTTCCTTGAGACGCCTGTTCACTTCTTTTAAGTATCTGAGGGTAGTGGTATTGTCTGTATCTATCTTGCCTGCATCGCGTAAGGCTTTCTTTGCCTTATCCAGATGTCCCTCCTCCAGATATAAAAGAGCCAAAAGCTGATGTCCCTTTACAAGCTTTGGATTTAAGGATAATACCTTTCGAAGCTGTATAACCGCAAGGTCCTTACTGTCCTGCTTGCAATAAGTTAAAGCCTGATTATATTTCTTAATAGTCTGATTAATTGTTTCGAGCTGATTTCTATTATTATGAATCTGATCTATATACTTCTTTGCCAGATTATCATCAGGCTGATAGTTTGCACTGATGACCCACTCACTTAAGGCGTCAACCATCTCACCCATCTCATAGTATATGAGACCTAACAGATTCCTTGCCTGGATATTGTACTTATAAAACTTAAGACTCTGCCTGAGAGAGATAATCGCTCCAGACAGATTTCTCACCTGTGCCTTTTGTAAACCATCATTGTAGTATGAGTTGGATATTCTAATAGCTCTTTTAAAAAGTGAAAGATCAGCCCCACATACAGGGCATTTATCGTTCCAGCCTGCATCTTGTCCGCATTTATAACAAATCATCTTAATTCACCCTGCCTTTTGTCCTGCTCACGTAATAACTGTGCAATGATATCTGTGACATCTGTCAGATCGTGGCTGTAAATCGCAGATTCAGCTCCTCTATCTCTAGACTTGGCTCATAGTTCTTTATTTCTTCATCAAAATTTATCATAATCCTGCCTCCATAATTACCTGCTAAATAATCCCATCAAAAAAGGGTCACTATATATTATAATAAAGTAACCCCTTTATGCAAGTATATTTCCATTAAGATTTAATAAAAATATCGCAATTTTTTTATTTCATCGACAACATCACGACTGCCTTATCCTTCTCCTTGAACTCAATCTTGTCGAATTCCTCCTTGGTGACGAGCTTTGAGTTGTTAATACACACCTCGACATTTGGATATACATGCTCCAAAACCTGTACTGTCGCGCCTGTCGAGCGCTCCACTATGCCCTTAAGCCGCTCCAGCTCCTCCTTATCTTCGGTAAGCTCTGCTGTTTTCTCAATTTTTGCCCTAACAAGCGCAAGCTTCTTTTCCTCAAGATTCATACCGTCAGCGGCACTGCCCATCATCTGTTCTATCTGCTTTATGCCTGCATTGATATTGTTAAGCAGCATCTGCTTTTGATCAACAAGCTTTTCAAGCTCTGCTATCTTTATCTTAATCTTTTTATGCACGCCCACATGCACCTCAGTCTTGATAAAGGCATCATTACCCAGGTTTTGCACCTCAATGCCTGCACAGCCATATACTTTTCCACCGACTATGCTTGCATGTCCACCATTGAAGATTACCTTATCATTGCTGACCACATTGCAGTTGATTGCAGAATCAGCCTCCACAAAGCCATCTACCTCCACATCGGTATACTCCATGAACTTGGCAAACAGATTGCCCTTTACAATAATCCGGGCCTTTCCCATACCAATCATGCCATTCCTTAGAATCAGGTCATTGCCGGCCTCAAGCACACAGCCCTCGCAAACACCATCTATCGTGATGGACTTTGCAGCCCTTATTCTGGCTCCGGTCTTCACACTTCCATGTATGACCACGTCCCCGACAAAATCTATATTTCCTGTTCCCACATCCACATCACCGTTTATTTCAAGAATAGGAAGAATAATGATTCGATTCTTGTGCCTTTCAATTTTGCCATCGATAGCAGCTGTATATGTAAGTCCATCGACAGATTTGTCAAAGCCACGCCCCACAAGCGGTGGCAGTCCCTTGCCTTTCTTTGCGGTAATTACCCTGCCAAGCACATCAATACCATCCTCGCCCGCAACAGGCTCACAATAGTTTGCAATCGTCTGGCCTTTTTTGACCACCTCAACCGAGTGCACACTCCAGTAATCCACTGAGCCATCACTCTTAACCGTTGGGCGGTGGTTCAAGTCGCTGTCAAAGTAGAAATCAAAGTAGCCATCAGCCCCGTCAACAGCCGGCTTTCCCTTTGCAAAAAGCACTTCCCTGCCCATAAGTCTTTTTTCTACCATATCTGAAATGGTCTCGCAATTGATGCCGTATATCACACCATTGCGGTTTACAGCTTCAAGCACCTCATCCACTGTATAGTGGTATTCTTCTTCAACAGTGGGCAGCATGATAAATGCCTCCATCCTGTCGTTGCTTATTCTGATAACTGGCTCTCTCTTTATACCGGTATCATCCATATTTTTTCCTCACTATATATCGGCCTTTTTGTTCCTGCTAAAGTATAACTATCCTGCTATTTCTTTAATAAATGCATTTATGTATTATTCTCACTTTCACTCATTATATCATCATTTAAATTTTAAGAAAAGCCACTAAATATAAAAAATCCGGGCAATATCATTCATTGATACTATGCCCGGATTTTTCTGCAATCTGAATCTTTTACGGAATTTGAGTAAATTCCGACACTTATTTTATGCAGTTCTATCTTTATGAGATTTCATCAACATCATAATACTTAAAATCCCGGAAGCAGGCACTTCCTCCTGTTTTCTCTGCCGCATAGCAGAACAGACCAAACCGGCAACCAGTAAAATGATCCAGTTTGAAGTACAGCTTATGCACGGTTCCGATGGGTAGCCAGTCTCCCTTATTTACCCGGTAATAGCAGCGTGCTTCATCCTTCATATTACAGAAATCTGCTTCAAGACGAAAATCCATCTGGTGTGATTCAACAACAGTTCCTTCCGTCATATCCAATATACCATCTTCTTTTTTATCCAGCATAAGGACTTCATATTTTCCATGATGTTTTGTAATGCCAACTGCAGCATAACAGCCCTGCAACGCACACAAACCTGCGACATCGCCCTCTTTCAATGCAGAAGCATCAACAGTAACCTCAGCTGCGCAGGACGGATAACTCATCCTTTGCGTAAGCGTATTTACTGCCTGTGTAAGCTCTGTACAAACTTCCCGTGTTGTAATTGTATAGGTTCCCTGCGATGCATCCAGATGATAATACCGTGGATCTGGATCATGATTAAACTGCCAGCGCGGAAGCAGCCCATTACAGAAATCATCACTTCCCACTAATGGCTGATAAATATATCCTGGTCTGGTACTGTGAACCTCTATTTCTTCCGGCACATGTCCGTTCTGTCCAAAAACCGGAAAATGATCCTTCCAGGTAACCGGAAGCAGAATAGGAATCCGTCCAACTGCTCCGGAATCCTGAAACAGCATTGCATACCACTTTCCATCCGGCGTATCCACTATTCCTCCCTGTGCCACGCCCTGTCCACAATATCCACGATCATCACAAAGTACATCTCCACCCGTGAATTCTCCTTCCAGAGAATCACTGTAAAAGCATGCTTCCGTCCGCATCCAGCGGTCTCTCAGGGAATGAACCAGAAAAATATAATAATAGCCGTTTATTTTTTGAATATGAGAACCTCATAGCCTAGCTCCGGGTTCTTATGATCACTGACTAAAAGACGATGTATCCGTCCTTCTTTGGTGCAGTCAAATCTTCATTCAATTCTGTAATCCAGATTTCATCATTTCCATATACAATATAGTTTCTGCCATCCTCATCAAATAATAAAGAGCCGTCATGATAAAAGCCTTCTATCAGCTGCTTTTTCCATGGACCATCTATTTTTTCCGAAGTATACAAATAAGTCTTACGGGTATCATTTGCCACAAAGCAGATATAAAATCGGCCTTCATGATAGCGCAGGGAAGCTGCCCACATGCCCTGTCCGTAAATATTCTGACCGCTTTTCAGTTGCTGCGCATCCGTATGATCCAACGTCTCATAGACATAAGTCACATGCTCCCAGTGCACCAGATCAAAAGACTGCAGAATCTCACAGCCCGGCATAAAGTGCATGGTTGTGGATACCATATAATAGGTGTCTTCTACGCGGATCACGTCCGGATCCGGATAATCCAATCTTGTTATAGGATTTACATTCATTGTTTATTCCTTTCTATTTTATCTCCATATTCTTTCTTTGTTCTATTCTATTCAAGAACCACCGCATTGTGGACGGCCTCCTTTGCATCCTTGCCCCAGGAAAACAGTGTTCACAAAATATAATCTGTATTTAATTATTTAAACTGAGCCAGACGTTCCTCTACCTGAGCCATCATCTGCTCATACTTTGCAAGCTTATCCTTTTCCTCCTGAACCTTTTCAGGCTTTGCATTGTTTAAGAATTTCTCATTTGAGAGCATGCCCCTTGAGCGCGCAAGCTCCTTTGTGAGCTTATCCTTTTCTTTATTGAGTCTTTCCTTTTCCTTCTCGAAATCAACAAGGTCCTCAAGCGGCAGGTATGCAACCGCATCAGTATCACTACTGATACAGCGTCATCTCCAATACCGGCCTTGCCCTGCTGTACTGCAATCTCGCTGGTAAATGCAAGATTTACATATACCTCCTTGTTGTCCTCGAATACCTTTCTGACTGCCTCATCATCACTTGTGATGAATAGCTTTGCCTTTCTTGAAGGTGGAACATCCATCTGTGTACGGACATTTCTGATACCCTTTACGAGGTCCTTGCAGTGCTCGATTGCTGCTTCCTCAGCCGGGAAATTCCACTCTTCCTTGTACTCAGGCCATTTAGAGAGCATGATAGTCTCCTCGTCTGACTGAAGTGTGCAGAAGATTTCCTCTGTGATAAACGGCATATATGGATGAAGGAGCTTCAGTGCATTTACAAGTACTGTCTTAAGCGTCCAAAGTGCTGCATTTGCTGACTCTGGGTTTTCATCCTTCTTGTAGGTACGAACCTTTGCAATCTCGATATACCAGTCACAGAACTCGTCCCAGATGAAGTCGTATACCTTTTGTACTGCAATTCCAAGCTCGAACTTGTCCATGTTTTCTGTGGCATCCTTTGCAAGTGTATTTACCCTTGAAAGAATCCACTTGTCTGCTGCATGAAGTTCATCAAGCTTTGGCTCTCTAAGCTCTACACCTTCAAGGTTCATCATGATAAATCTTGATGCATTCCATACCTTGTTGGCGAAGTTTCTTGAAGCTCAACTCTCTCCCAGTAGAAACGCATGTCATTTCCCGGTGCATTTCCTGTGATAAGTGTCAGACGAAGTGCATCTGCACCATACTTGTCGATAACCTCAAGCGGATCAATTCCGTTTCCGAGTGATTTACTCATCTTGCGGCCCTGAGAATCTCTTACGAGTCCATGAAAAAGCACTGTGTGGAATGGTGCCTTGCCCATCTGCTCATAGCCTGAGAAAATCATTCTGATTACCCAGAAGAAAATGATATCGTAGCCTGTTACGAGCACATCGTTTGGATAGAAATAGTCCAGATCCTCTGTCTTTTCAGGCCATCCGAGTGTTGAGAATGGCCAGAGCGCTGATGAGAACCATGTATCAAGTGTATCAGGATCCTGTGTCCAGTGCTCCTTGCCACACTTAGGCATTTGCCAGGCTTTTCTATTGAAACTACCATCTCTCCACAGTCATCACAGTACCATGCAGGTATTCTGTGTCCCCACCAGAGCTGACGGCTGATGCACCAGTCGCGGATATTGTCTGTCCAGTTGAAGTATGTCTTGTCCATTCTTGAAGGAAGGAGCTTGATTTCTCCGTTCTTTACTCCCTCAACTGCAGGCTTGATCATCTCGTCCATCTTGACGAACCACTGCTGCTTGATCATTGGCTCAACTGTTGTGTGACAGCGGTCATGCACACCTACATTGTGTGAGTGTGGTACAACCTTTACTAAAAGGCCCTGCTCCTTAAGGTCCTCAACCAGTGCCTTTCTGCACTCGTATCTGTCCATTCCGGCATATTTACCGGCCTTTTCATTCATTGTGGCATCATCATTGATTACAACGATTTCCTCTAAGCTGTGGCGTTTTCCTACCTCAAAATCATTAGGGTCGTGTGCAGGTGTAATCTTTACACAGCCTGTTCCAAACTCTTTATCTACGTATGAATCTGCGATTACAGGAATCTCTCTGTCTGTGCATGGAAGCTTTAAGGTCTTTCCGATGATATCCTGATAACGCTCATCATCAGGGTTTACAGCTACGGCTGTATCTCCGAAAAGTGTCTCAGGACGTGTTGTTGCTATCTCTACGAATCTGCCTTCCTCGCCAACTACAGGATAGTTAATGTGCCAGAAGAAGCCGTCCTGCTCCTCATGCTCTACCTCTGCATCTGAAATGGATGTCTTACATACCGGACACCAGTTTACGATTCTTGAGCCTTATAAATCCAGCCCTTCTTATAAAGCTTTGTAAATACCTCCTGTACTGCGTGTGAGCATCCCTCATCCATGGTAAATCTCTCACGCTGCCAGTCTGCTGATGATCCAAGCTTACGAAGCTGCTTTACGATACGTCCGCCGTACTCTTTTCTCCAGTCCCAGCATTTCTCGAGGAACTCTTCTCTTGTAAGGTCTGCCTTGTTGATTCCCTGCTCTTTAAGTGCCTGGATGACCTTTACCTCTGTTGCGATGGATGCGTGGTCTGTTCCCGGCTGCCAGAGTGCATTGTAGCCCTGCATTCTCTTGTATCTGATAAGGATATCCTGCATGGTGTTGTCAAGGGCATGTCCCATGTGCAGCTGTCCTGTGATGTTTGGTGGTGGCATCACGATTGTGAATGGTTTTTTGCTGCGGTCTACCTCAGCATGGAAGTAGCCATTGTCTTCCCACTTTTTGTAAAGACGGTCCTCGATGTCCTTTGGATCGTAGGTTTTGTTTAGTTCTTTGCTCATGTTTTCCTCCTTTTATATGAATGACGCAAAAGCTTTGGGGGCTTTGTTGTGTCAGGTCGCGCATTATGTATGGAATTATGTTCATGATTACGCTGCCAAGACACTGTAAAAATTATGATTAGGGATTGCTTAGACCATGACGCAACCGGCTTTTAGCGCCGTCCATGGCGCTAACGCCTCGCCCGCACGTCCATGTGCGTGCGTTGCTGGGCTGTGTACATAATTTTAACAGTCTCTAGGCAGCTCCATAAATCACATAATTCCATACATAATGCGCGGCCTGATAATTCAGGCTGTGAGCTTTTGCTGTTTTTCTTTTCATTTAGCTATGGGCGACCGATTGGATTGCATGCGCAATCTTCCGGTCTGGGTACATAAAAAGACCCTCCCGATCATTGACCGGAAGGGCGAATTAGCGCTGTACCACCTTCGTTTACATCGGAGCATATATATGCATATAAACTCGAATGCCTCTTGTCCTGTAACGTGGACGAATCGGAAGAACTTATGCCGCTTGCGGCTTTCTGGGTTCTTCGGCTCAAAAGCTACCTTCCATGATTTCTGTCTTAAGCATCTTTCAGCCTGCCCAAAATGTATCACCATCTTACGGACCGGATGCTCTCTCTGAAAGCTTTCATCATGTACTCCTCTTTCTTATGCCTTTAAATATTTGCCTGTTTCTTTCTACAATATTAAAGTGCATTGGGTGATTTGTCAATATGATTTTTCAATCATCATAATGACCTTTACATGAAACAATATAAATTATCTCATCTTTTTCATAATAAACAATTCGATTAGTGTCATCAATGCGTCTGCTCCACATACCACTAAGATTTTCCTTTAATGGTTCCGGTTTACCTATACCCTCAAACGTACTTCGCTGAATATCCTTGATAAGTCCATTAATTCTTTTCAGTGTTTTCTTATCCTGCGTCTGCCAGTATAAATAATCGCTCCATGCCCTATCTTCCATAGTAACCTCATTAGTCCTCCTCTATCAAATCATGCTCTGCGAAGTGAGCTTTGCCATCCTTAATATCGCGCACGATATTTTCCAAATAACGGATATTGCTATCAGAATAAAACGGATCTACCGATACCTCAAAAGGAATACGCTTTTCTCTGCCTACTTTTTTTGCAAAACGGTGAACGCTGCACTCATAGAAAGACCTAATTCCGAACACACCTGTTCCATGCTTTTTTTTACATCTGCATCCAATTTAAAATTAACATTAACTGACTGTGACATATACAACACTCCTTTCTTGCTTATAGTATATGCAATAATAAAGAAAATATCAATAAGATTTCTTCATTTTTTCTTTATTATAAATTTTTACTTTCAAAGAAATAAGTGCTCGCTATAAGTGCTGTTCCGCCTATATATGCCATCTTATCGCTCAAGTGTGAACGGCTGATAAGCTTGTCAGTATAGTTTTCATCATATTTTGTGCAGTACTGTATAAAAAGCTTATATATACTTGTATTTTCAAACATTGAACCAAACACTATCGTGCAATCCGGAGCCAGAATAGTCAACACATTTACAGCGACACGTGCCATTCGTTCTATTGCTCCAACAAGTATCTCAGAAATTGTCTTATCCATCCTTGTTATGTAGCCGTTGCCCTCATTTTCTACCCACGAAGTCAAGAGCTCTCTTGTTATAAGATTTTTATCACCGGCTGTTTCTTCGTATAGCACAGGGGTATTTTCCTTGGAATATATCTCCTTTATGCGGTCACACAGGGCAAACATGGATACTCTTGTTTCAAGACAGCCATGTCTGCCACATCTGCACTTAAGTCCATCAGGCTCTATGATGTAGTGTCCTATTTCTGCTGCGTTGTGCTGATTGCCCTCATATAGCTTATTGTCCACAACTATCGCAGAGCCGACACCCGGGCCCCACTTAATAAAAACAATATTGTTTCCATATTTTCCGACACCATAAAGCATTTCGGCTTCCGCAAATGCTTTGACGTTGTTTTCAAGTATTACCGGACACTGAATCTGTTTTTCAAGTATTTCTCTTATTTTTACTTGATTGTTCCATATGCCATAAGCGTGTATACTGATGCCATTATTCCTGTCAACTATTCCCGGAACACATATTCCGATTCCAAGAATATCTGACAGCTTAAGTTCCTTTTCCCAAAGCTGAAGCTTTATTTCCTTTGCCAGTTCTTCTAAAAACAGCTGTGGTTCAATGTCCGTCCGGGTATGTACCTTAGTTTCAACAAGCACATTTCCCCTGATATTGGTAACTGTAATGCTCGTGTCTACAGCCTCAATATTTACAGATACTATATACTTAAAATCATAATTGATATCCACAAGCACCTTCTTACGGCCCGCTCTCTTCTGCTCCTTCATCTCACCCTTTTCAAGTATCATGTGAGCTTCCATCATATCATTGCACAGCATGGTCACAGCCGCCGGTGTGAGTCCTATCTGATTGGCAATATCCTTCCTTGACATTGCGCCGTTTTTCTGCAGTATCTTAAGTATCTGAGATTTATTATTGTTTTTTACACTATCAAGGGAAATTCCGGTTTTAACCATTAATTCATGCTCCTTATTTATGCTTCAACATTCTTTGTTGCAACTATATCCACACCGGTTGCAGCAGCATCACTTAGCAGTACATCACCTATATGCACCGGTGCCTCTACCGTGATCCGGTTGATACAGTCCATCACATCCATTATCTTTTCCTTTGGAATATCCTGTGCCGTCTTTACGGATACCATAGGTATTGTGCCGTTTTTCACACAGACTGTGCTTGTCACGATTCGCGTCGGATGTGTCACTTCATTTGCTCCGTAGTCTGCTCCGCGCTTACAGGTATTTCCGGTTACTGTGACATTATCTCCATCTATTGTCACCTTAAGGCACAGCCAGAGGGCAGCTATACATGTCAAATTTCTTTCTTCCATGATACTATGCCTCCTCAATCTTTATCGTAATTGTGCGGGGATTTTCCGTTTCGATGAGCTGCTTCTTCTGCAGCACCACCTGCTCCATCTCACCCGGTGCCATTACAGGTGCTTGCGGTGCTGTAATTGTTTATCATCCAGATATACCGCAATATAACAATTCTTATACACAGCTCCAACTCGAAATCTAACCGTTGCAGTATCATCCATCTGTGCAGTATTTATAGTGCTTGGGACAGTATATCTGACTCCGCCTGTAGCAGTTATCGATATTTCTTTGCCATCATCACTCTTATCACCGCCGTTTTTCACATACTCTGCGGCATGGCGGCCTGCTGCTGTTGCTTCCTCTGACACATAATCCACGAGGTCGTGCACATGAAGCACATTTCCACAGGCAAATACACCCGGCACATTGGTCTCAAGGCTTTCGTTTACAACAGGTCCGCTTGTTACAGGATTGAGCTCTACACCTGCTGTTTTTGAAATCTCATTTTCCGGAATGAGTCCGCATGAAAGTAAAAGTGTATCGCACTCGTAAAACTCCTCTGTTCCCTCAATAGGCTTGTTATGCTCGTCAACCTGAGCGAGAGTGATGCCCTCCACACGCTCCCTGCCCTTTATATCAACCACTGTGTGGCTAAGCTTAAGCGGGATATTAAAATCATCAAGGCACTGCACAATATTACGCTTCAAGCCTCCTGAATACGGCATGAGTTCTGCAACCACCTGCACCTTGGCACCCTCCAAGGTCATTCTTCTTGCCATGATAAGACCGATATCTCCTGAGCCAAGTATTACTACCTTTCGTCCCGGCATGTATCCCTCTATATTCACCAGTCTCTGAGCTGTACCCGCCGAGAAAATTCCTGCCGGTCTGTAGCCTGGTATGTTTAGGGCACCTCTTGCTCTCTCTCTGCAGCCCATCGCAAGTATTACTGTCTTTGCAGCGATATGGAAAAGTCCGTCTGTACGGTTCATAGCCGTGACTATTTTATCGTTTGACCCATTTTCGGACTCGTCACCGGTTGAGATATCCATGACCATCGTATTCAGTCTGTACTCTATGCCAAGCTCTTTGACCTCTTTGATAAATCTGCCGGCATATTCAGGGCCTGTGAGTTCCTCCTTAAAGGTGTGCAGGCCAAAGCCATTGTGTATACACTGGTTTAATATGCCGCCAAGCTCGCAGTCTCTTTCCAGTATAAGTATTTTATCTATTTTATTTTTCTTAGCGGAAGCTGCTGCCGCAAGACCTGCCGGGCCGCCTCCTACTATCACAATATCGTAAAATTCCATATTGTCCCCCTATGTTAATCTGATATTAACCCAATATCAATCTTTCGTTACCTGTCTCTTTGAAGTAAGACAGACTATCCGCGATTCTTGCTCATTCCAACAACTATCTTTGATTTTCCACCGCTTTTAGTGATGTCAAGTTGCGAAATGCCTCTCTCCCTGGCGATAATCTCCATAGTTCTCGGAGAACAGAAGCTGCCTGGCACCTGCCCATTCCGGCTCTGGTGCGTCTCTTCACACCATCAAGCGACTTTGCGCCTAACGGTCTGTTTACCGCATCCATTATCTCGCCCTCCGTAATCATCTCACAGCGGCAGATTATGTTACCATACTCAGGCTTTTCTTTTATCAGCTCTTTATACTCATCCTCTGAAAGCTTCTTTGGATTTAAAATACCTTTTCTTGTCTCGATAAAGTCCGCATTTTTAGAAGGCTTAAAAAGCCTCTCAACTATTGCTGCCACTCTCTCACCGATAGCCGGTGCACTTGATAAGCCCGGTGACTCTATACCTGCACAGTCCACAAAAAATGGTGCATCTTTAAGCTCCTCGATGATAAACTCATGTCCGTCCTCATGTGCACGGTTTCCTGCAAACGATGTGATGACCTGACGCATAGGAAGTGACGGCACCGAACGTGTGCCGGATGTCGTAACATGCGCTAAGCCCGCTCTTGTTGTATTTGTACCATCCTTGTCATCATGATCATCTGCTGTAGGTCCGATTAGGATATTTCCGTGTACTGTCGGGGTTACAAGCACGCCCTTGCCGTATTTTCCCGGAAGCTGGAAGATTGTCTTGTCAACGATACCACCAGCTGCCCTGTCTAATAGCTCGTACTCTCCGCGCCTTGGTGTGATATGGATTTTGTTTTCACTCACCATGTTGTGAAATACATCAGCATATACACCGGCTGCATTTACAACGCAGCGTGCATGAATTTCTCCATTTTGAGTAATGAGAATATAGCCTGCCTGCTCCTTTTGTATCTCCTTCACCTCGGTGTTAAATAAAAACTCCACACCGTTTGCCGCAGCATTCTCAGCAAATGCAATATTCATGCCAAACGGACATACAATGCCTCCTGTCGGGCAGTAAATAGCTGCCACCACCTCATCAGACAGATTCGGCTCCATCTCATGTGCTTTCTTTGAATCAAGAATTTCAAGTCCCGGCACGCCATTTGCGATTCCCTGATTGTAAAGCTCCTTAAGCCTTGGCATATCGTCCTCGCTAAAGCACAAAATCAGCGAGCCGTTTCTTCTGAACTCAAAATCAAGCTGCTTCGAAAGCTCGTCCATCATCTCATTTCCACGGATATTCATCTGTGCCATAAGTGTACCTGTCTTACAGTCAATTCCGGAATGGACAATAGCACTGTTTGCCTTTGAAGTGCCACAGCACACGTCCTCCTCCTTTTCCACCACGCAGATGGACAGGTTATATTTCGATAGCTCTCTTGCACAGGCGCTTCCCGATACTCCCGCTCCTATAATTACTACATCATACATGTTATTTTCTCCTACCAATTTCCATATATATTTTTACTTTCAGTCATCCTTCGCCCAGTTAAATGCGCAGGCGACAGCCTTTTTCCACATTTTACGCTTCTTTTCTCTCATATCATCCGCTATCTCCGGCTCAAACACACGGTCAATAGCCCAGTTTCTCTTTATATCATCCATGCTGTCCCAATAGCCCACTGCAAGCCCTGCGAGGTACGCTGCGCCCATGGCTGTTGTCTCCACACACACAGGCCTATTGACCGGTGCATTGCTGATATCAGCCTGCATCTGCATGAGCAGATTGTTGGCACTGGCGCCGCCGTCCACCTTAAGCGATGTGAGATTGATGCCCGAATCAGCCTTCATTGCCTCAAGCACATCATTTACCTGAAATGCCATTGATTCCAGAGTGGCCCTTATGACATGGTACTTGTTTACACCTCTCGTAAGACCCACAATAGTTCCTCTCGCATACTGATCCCAGTACGGTGCCCCAAGCCCTGTAAATGCCGGCACCACATAACAGCCGTTTGTATCCTTTACCTTTCTCGCCATGTACTCTGAATCAGTTGAGGAATCGATAAATTTCATCTCATCGCGGAGCCACTGTATTGAGGCTCCTGCCACAAATATTGAGCCCTCCAGCGCATATACCACCTTGCCGTCTATGCCCCAGGCTATTGTGGTAACAAGTCCGTTCTTTGATGAAACAGGCATCTCACCTGTATTCATCAGCAGAAAACAACCTGTACCGTATGTATTTTTGGCTTCTCCTGCCTAAAGCAGGTCTGACCAAAAAGCGCTGCCTGCTGGTCTCCTGCCGCTCCCGCGATAGGAATCGGTCCCCCGAAGTACACCGGATTCACCTCACCATACACACAGCTTGACGGCATAGGCTTTGGAAGCATGCTCTTTGGTATGTCAAGCTCCTTAAGTATCTCATCATCCCACTTTAAGGTATTGATATTAAACATCATGGTTCTTGATGCATTGGAATAATCCGTAACATGCACCTGCCCTGAGTGAGCTTCCATATAAGCCATGTCTCGACTGTTCCAAACAAAAGCTCGCCTCTTTCGGCTCTCTCCCTTGCTCCCGGCACATTGTCAAGGAGCCACTTGAGCTTAGTTGCCGAAAAATAAGCATCTATCACAAGACCTGTCTTTTTCCTGAAGGTCTCGGTAAGCCCCTTTTCCTTCAGTGAATCCGCATACTCTGCCGTGCGCCTGCACTGCCATACTATTGCGTGATAAACCGGCTCTCCCGTATTTTTGTCCCACACAATCGTGGTCTCTCTCTGGTTAGTAATGCCTATCGCACATATGTCGCTGCCGTAGCCTGTATATTTGCCATTGCCTCCTTTGCCACCTCAAGCTGTGTGGCCCAGATTTCCTCTGCATCGTGCTCCACCCAGCCTGGCTTCGGGAAAAACTGCGTAAATTCCTTCTGTGCCACGCTGCACATCTCGCCCTTCTCATTGAAAAGTATACATCTGTTGCTGGTCGTGCCCGCATCTAATGCCATAATATACTTTGCCATGTAAAAATCCTCCAACCAATTATTCGGTACCTAAATACTACTATTATTATAGCATGATATTTAAGCTATTTCCATAAAATCAGTACTCACAGACTTCGATTTCAAGCATATGTCCTAAAACCTTTAACTCATCTGAACAATCTCCGTAAATCACCACAAAATGAGGCTCCCAACCATCCTTTACACTTTGATTTACAATATCATAGCTATTTTTGTCTGTCCTGACTACAATTGATGTTCCGCAAAACTGCTTAGGCTTGTCGAGAGCACTTCCTGTTGTGACAAAAAATCTAAAGCTTCCATCTGCTTTTTGTCCTACTCTGAACACTGTGACTTTGTCAGCCGCCTTACAGCCAAAGTCCATTACAGGGCCAATCTTTCTGTTCGGATGCACTCCGATTGTTGCACCTGTGTCCTCTCTTGCGATAGAGCATGCAGCTGTTCCGCAATGCCAGAATGTAATTGTATTTTCACTCTCATCAAGAGACACCGGATCTCCGAAAAATACAGCCTGCTCAGATAATTTCATTCCCATATACATAGAGAGTGCTCCATATGTATCAGCCTCGCAGCTTGCAGCAACCCCCATATCATTTAGCATAGCAAGCACGCCACAAACAGGTGTTCCAAACGCGGTAAAGAAATCAGGCCAACATCTTGAAGAAAGTGCTCCAATATTATTTTCATCTACATACTCCTTATAGGCCTTGCACAGTCTCGCAAAATCCTTTCGATTATTGTCAGGAGTCTTGTCAAGACCAACAGTACACTTAGTCATTTTATCGAGATATTCACTGCACTCATCATCAGTATATCCCTTTGCCATATCAATAAGCTCTCTCACCTCAATTGACTCAAGTGTTGCTCCGAATACCTTTTGCATGTCAGCATCCATTGCACGTCCAAATCCAAATCCCTGAGGTGTATGTCCGACTGAGGCAATCCTTAGATTTTTAAGCTCATTTTTAAGCCATGCTGCACGAATACAGGCACTAATTGTTTTCTTTGTCCTCTCCTCCTGTGGAGCTCCAAAGATATATTCAAAGTTACCATCCCTAAACGCAGCCAGTGCATTTCCTGCCGAATATGCTCCCGTCAATGAATTTAATCTCAACCGGCCTCCATCTATAACCGGCTCACGAATGTCCAAAGCAATACCGGACACGAAAATCTTTTAAGAACCTCACTCGCATAAGCTGCATTTGCAAAGGTTATATTCTGTAAAATTATCAGGATGGCTCTATTGTATCAAGAAAATTAGTTAAATCCTGAATTGATAAAAGCATTTTATCCGGTACAATTGCAGCATCCGTTATTGTATTTAATAAGTCTATTGATTTTTCAAATTCCTTCTGTGCGCTCTCCAAATGAAATGTCGGAACCCCGACCGGCACATATGCCACCTGAAATTTTGTCATATATTTTACCTCCAATAAAATTTTCAAAAACTACTTAACCATAAGCAGTATTCCTGATATAAAAAGTAATATGTAGGTGAGCTTCATAAATATTTCCTGGCTCATCCTCTTTACAAGCACTGAGCTGCTGCCATCCCGCTATCGAAAACGGAATCGATATGCATTGAGTCATAACAAGCCCTGCATTCCACATTCCCGCGCATATATCCTGAACAAGTATCATCGAATTTAATATAATCCAAACAGTAGAAATAGTTGCTCTAAAGCTTGTCTTTTCCTTTATCTCATTGGATAAATACCCTATCAGAAGCGGTCCGCCTGACACAAACATACCATGAACTATTCCCGCACCAATAAGTAACAGCATTGATTTCCATGATGATTTTTCTTTTGTATCACGCTGCCTTTGCCCATATATGCTGTAAAACCCATGTATTGCAAGAAATATCACAAAAATACCCAGAAACTTGTATAATACTGCATCATATCCTGCAAGTGCGTTCTTTAGAAAAAAGCCGCCAAAGATTCCTATAGCCATGACGATGACTACCTTTTTCAACTGCTTCCAGTCTACATGTTTCCATTGTGTAACAAAGACATACACTCCGGCAAGAATACCAAGTACATTTAATATCGGCTTAGCGACATCATATCCCACCAGAATTAGGCTAGGAGGCATTGCGAGGATGGTCCCCGCAAAGCCTGTAATGCCTGAATCACATTTGTCAGAAAAATTATTATGTAAAATAAAACAGTGTTCATTTATTTGACTCCATATTTTTCTCTGATTTCTTCAAATATATCAGCAAACTCACTATTTTTTCTGTAGAAGGCAGGTGTATAGCCAAGCTCGGCTGATACTGTTATTTCTCCGCCGTGATACTCTTCGCCTGTCCACAAATGTACCCATTCATCCTGTGGCAGATACACATCCCATTCATGCTTATCCTGCTCATAAACAGGTGCTATCAGCATATCTCTTCCAAAAAGATACTCATACTGTATGTCATAAGCTTTCGCATCAGACTCATAATGCATGAACAAAGGTCTTTGCACCGGATGTCCACTGTCTGCATTCTCTTCAACAAGTGTCTTTGTATACGGTGCAAGCATCGTGTATACATCAACGAGTCTCGCCAGCCGCTCCATGGTATCCTCATCATCGTAATACTGAAAATTGGTATCCGGTCTGTTTCCCTCATGTGTCCTCATAAATGGTGTAAACATCGCCATCTCAGCCCATCTGAGAAACAGCTCCTTTGTACGAGTATTATCAAAAAGCGATGTATAGCTCCAATATCACTATGCGTGAGCCCACATCCCATCATTCCTGCACTAAGTGCTCCGCAGATAACAGATGCGAGTCCATCATGTATTGTAAAGTCAACAGACTGATCGCCGGCCCACAGCAATGTGCAGTATTTCTGGCTTCCTGCACCTCCGGCACGCATGAAGTAAACCACATCTCCAAGCTTTCCTGACTCTTTTACTGCCTCATAGTTACACTTTGCCCATAGCACCGGCCAGTGATTGTGCTCAATCATAGGTGATTTACCGCTGTATAAGCATATATCATCTGTAGGCAGATACTCTCCAAAGTCTGCCATCCAGCCATCAATGCCTATACCAAGTGTGTATTCTTTAATAATATCCTTAAACCACTCGAATGCCTCCGGATTTGTGAGATCCACAACTCCACAATAAAATTCACCAAAATCCACGAGATAATCACTGCCATCTGCCTTTGTTGCAAAATAGCCTTTTTCCTTGCCTTCCTTATAGAGCTCACCATCATTTACCAGATATGGATTAACATATCCCAAAAATTTTATGCCCTTTGCATTTATCTCTTTAATCTTCTTTGGCAGATCCGGATACATTTCCTTGTGGTATTTCCAGTCCCATTGGAGTCTCTTTCCGAATGATGTCACTCTCTTTCCGCACCAATCCTGGCACCATATGCAGCTACCTTGATGTTCCTATCAAGGGTCTTATCAAGCAATCCAAATGACCTTTCATTTCCACCCTGAACACCGATTATGAGACCATTGTATACCCAATCCGGGAGCTTTGGCTGTCTTCCAAAATATGTTGTGATTCTCTCAAGCAGTTTGAGATATGTATCAGCACACTCTATGCGGATCTGCTTAGGCACCTCCCATATCTGCAGCTCATGAAAGCTGTCATTTCTGAAATCAAAATCAGCATATGCTGTTGAATCCACATGCAGATAATATTTATTTGTGGAAACAAAGGTTGGCTGTGGATAATTTGTGTTGTAATAGTCTCCTCCAGCTTTATTTTCTACATCCGAACGCCATGTAACGTAAGTTGTCTTATCACGTCCGACACCTGGTTCAGATGTCCAGATAGGAAAATTTCTTCCACGCAGATTAAAGTAAGACATCTGCTCACCGCAGCCATAGCATTTTTCCTCTTTATCCGCGGCTACCCTAAACCAGAATCGGTTAATCCTGTCATCCTTTTGTTCAAAATCAATGGTACACAGATTTTCGTCACATTTAATTTTCGCAATGATATAGCTTTCAAAGCATAGTCTGACTGTATCAGCTGTCTGAATCACATCTGTGAGCTTTAGTGGAAAACGCTCGGTAACATAATCTGTTATCTTGAAGTTACCTCTGTACATATCAACATCTTCCTGTCCTACTCCGACATAAATCATCGGTCTTTCTTTGCTATGCTCCAGAATCCTTTTTTCTCCCACAAAAAGCTGAAATTCATTATCATTTACTTTAATCTGCATTTAATAACCTCCCTAAGCTGTCTTTTTACGCTTGTTCATCTCTTTCACAATCAGAACAATTGTCTCAATCACAAATATTGCTGTTACAATAGCAATTCTTACTACATTTTTGTTCTCTGTTGCAATTCCTGCAGGCGAGAAAATGAAATACTCATATACCAGGAATGAAACAAGCCAGATTGCAAAAGCATTTTTATGCTTCCATGCTGTCATATCATAGCCATCATTTCTTGAAGCACTCTTGTCAAATACCTTTGTATTTGGTGCAATCTTGCTGCATACAAAGATGATTACAAGCATGATAACAAATGAGATAGCGTATATATACATATAATTAATTCCACTAACAGCATTTGTGAATGGTGTGTCAATATGTGGGAAGATAAACTTGTAGCATGCGTAAAATGCAATATGGAATATTGTTGCACATATTGCTCCAAGCTTAGAGCCCTTCTTTGAGAACATTCCTACAAGCACCATTGTAATGATAGGAATATTATAAAAACCTGTAAAGCTTCGTCCGAAATCATAAAGTCCTGTGCTAAGCACATCAAGGAATGGTGTAAAGATAATGGCAAATGCTGCAAAGCCCCATCCAATTTTCTTTGCAAGTTTTACTGTAGCTTCCTCTGAGAGATTTGGGTTAAAAATCGGCTTATAAATATCAATCATAAATACGGTACTAGCTGCATTGAGAAATGAATTATAAGTTGAGATAATTGATCCAAACAATGCTGCACAAAACAGTCCTACAACCGGCCATGGCAATGACCTAGCTACAAGTGAAGGATATGCAAAATCCTTGCTTGTAAGACCTGGTACAAGTCTTGCTGCGATTACTCCGGGAATAACAAGAAGTAACGGTACCATCATCTTTAAAAAGCCTGAAAGTAAAACTCCCTTTTGTCCTTCCTTTAAGTTTTTAGCACCAAGTGCTCTCTGAATAAGTACTTGGTTAGTACCCCAGTAAAACAGATTTGCAAGCAGCATACCTGTAAAAATACATGCAAATGGTACAGGATCATTCTTTCCACCAATCGCATTGAGCTTTGCCGGTTCATATGTAATAACATCCTTCACACCGACAATAAATCCACCTCCGCTTAATTTTCCAACAGCTATAAAACCAAATACGACTACAAGCACTGAGCCTAAAACAAGTAAAATTCCATTGATTGTGTCTGATACAGCTACTGCTCTCATACCTCCAAGTACGGCATATAGTGCACCAATAATACCTACAAGCACTATAAGAATTGTAAGTGCCATACCCTCGCTGATTCCAAATACTGTAGCAAAATCAAAAATCTGCTCAAATGCTATAGCGCCTGCGTACAGACATACAGGAATTCCGATTACTAAATATCCAATAAGAAATAGGATAGAAACCATACGGCGTACACCAACGCCATACCTCTCCTCCATAAACTCCGGCAGCGTTGTATATCCTTTTCTAAGATACATCGGCAAAAACACAAAAGCCATAATAATTGTGGCTATAACCGCTGTTGCTTCCCATGCCATGCCTGACATATTAGCTGCATATGACTGTCCCGACAAACCTACCAGATTTTCTGCCGACAGATTCGTAAGCAGCATTGAGCCTGCAATGAAAAAACCTCCAAGTCCATTTCCGGCAAGGAAATAACCCTTTGCCGTTTTCTGGTCATCGCTATTCTTCACTATCTTTCCTGAAATAATTCCAACCAGTGCTGTGAAAAGCACAAATGTCACCAAAGTAAATACTAAATGCTCCATAAAATCCTCCAATTTAATAGAAAAAATATACATCGATTTGTTGAAACTAACTATTCACATTCAATCTCTCACATGATATACTTTTTCTGAAAATTATTTCCCACGCAACCGAAAGTACAGTAATATGTCCAGTATTCAGTCTTTCGGTCACGTGGTTTTTTTAATAATAAAGTTCCTTATTCTCTCCAAGCAATCCAGGATATGCCCCTTGTTTTATCAATGGTTCTCTATCGGGATGTGCTATTACCCACTTATTTCTTTGCAAAAGCAGTCTCTCTTCTCCTATAGCAGCTTCATCTGTCCCTCCATTATTGAGTGGTGTATTGGTTCCCCTTGGAAGAATCACAACATCCTTAAATCCAATATCTGACACCCTGCATGGTGATAGATGAAGTGTCGTCTGGTACATCTCTATTGCTGTACCCTTTTCCACAAAAAATACCTTTGCATCTTCAATACGGTATGTATTGTCTTTTATCTCCCAGGTATGTCCCAGCACCAGCATAAAGTCAGTTACCGCTATATTGATTTCGCTGCCCTTATGGTACTCAAAACCATTGTATGTGGTGTTTCTGCCATTACAGTAGCCTATCTGTATAGGCATCTCTCCATATATACGATTTTTAAAAAACTCTGCTATATGTGTACGTTCAAGCTCTTCTACTGAAGCCACATATATATTTCCTTTCTCAGGAATTACAGTATTTTGTTCCATAAATGAGATAAGTTCGTTGCAATTGATATTTGAAATCACCCTTCCGTAGGTTTCAAAACATGGATCAGTGACACTGTATATAGTCACAGAATTTTTTTCATTCAAATGTTTTAACATATTTCCCCCACTTATCTTTGCATTGCCTTGACAGCCTTTATAGTAGCGCAGAAATCTTCTTTTCCAAAGCCAAGTTCCATTGCCTTGTCATATACCTGCTTTGCAGCGTTTTCTCCTTGAAGCTTTAATCCACTCTCCTTTGCCATATTCATGCAGATATTCACATCCTTGTACATGTTTTCAATCGAAAAGGCAGTGGTGTAATCCTCATTTTTGATTGGCACATTTTTGGAATCCAGATAAAAGTTCTGTCCACCGCCATATGAGATAGCTGTAGTATAGCTTTCTATATCTATTCCATATGCCTGCAAGTGTCAGTGTCTCATTTACACCATTTTGAATCTGTGATACAAGCGCGTTATGGCAGATTTTCATGACCAGACCTTTTCCGTTTCCACCCATCCTGATGATATTTTCTCCCATATAGGAAAGAATCGGCATAGCCTTCTCACATGCTTTTTCATCTCCACCGACATATATTCCGAGCTTTCCTGCAATAGCAGCAGGCTTCGATTTCACAACCGGTGCGTCCACAAACTCTGCGCCCGTCTTCTTTACCATTTCAGAAATCTCCACAGAAACAGATGGATCTATCGTGCTCATATCAATACAGAGCTTTGTATCATCAAGTGCCGGTAAAACCTCCTTATAAACAGCCATCGAATGCTCTGACTTTGGAACCATTGATATAATTACGTCTGATTTTTCTGCCAGCTTAAGCGAACTGCTGCAGCCGATTGCACCCTTGCTCTCCAATAGCTCTACCTTCTCCTTTACGAAATCAAATACATATACCTCATCATCATGCTTCTTCACTATATTCTCACTCATGGACTCCCCCATGATTCCGAGTCCTACAAATCCAATTTTCATTGCCTACAAACACCTCCCTGTTTCATCTATTCTGTAACTGTATTATCCCATGCATTCTGGAATGTCTCAAGTCCCTGTCTGGTATATGCATGTTTGATACTGTCCTTGTATACTGCAAGGCCTGTTGTAACGATATCTGCTCCTGCAACCGCACAGTCTACAATCTGCTTAGGTGTACGGATAGCCGCACAGATAATCTGTGTCTTTCCCTTATATCCATAATTGTCATAGATATCTGAAATAGCCTGAATGTACGCTTTACAATCCTCTCCATTTGCCTCTTTCCAGCCGATGAAAGGTGAAACAAAAAGCGAATTATTCTTTGCCGGCAGAATAGCCTGTGCTGGTGAGAATACGAGTGTCACATTTGTTCTGATTTCCTCTGCCTCGAGTCTTCTTGCTGCCTGAATACCGGCCTCTGTGCACGGAATCTTGATAACAAAGTTGCTGCAGATAGCTGAAATCTTTCTTGCCTCTGCTACCATCTCATCTGCATCATCAAGGTGTGGGTTGATTTCAACGGAAATAGGGAATTTCTCGTATCCCTCGATTCCTTCCGCCTTAACCCAGTCTGCCATCTCACTGATTACAGTAAGGAAAGGCTTTCCGCTTACCATTATGTGGCGTGGATTTGTTGTCACTCCATCAATACCAAATGTATGGTAGGCCTCCTTGATTTCTTCGATTTTTGCACTGTCCAGAAAATACTTCATGATTGCTTCCTCCTTGATAGTTAGTTAAATTTGTTAATTAATTGTTGTAAAAAATATAAGCCGTTATGTTTTTCTCTTGGCTTCTGTTTGTATTATATTACTATAGCATTGACTTTTCAATAGTATATAACGTTGCAAAAGCATTTTCAGCTATTTGTTTAAATTTATTAATCATTTTTTGTGCAATATGCAATAGCCATAAAAAATAAGCAGATAAAACTACTTTTTATTATAAAAAACCACCCGGAACTTTTTTTGCGTTCCGAGCGGTTTTTTAGTTAATCCTGTGATTGTACAGCTCTATCCTTATATGTCAGCTATTATTATCTACTTGCTACAGCTCTTCCTCTACCATGCTCTTCTCTCTGTTGAACGCATCATAGATACATGGAATTACTATAAGCGTAAGGATGGTTCCGTATACGAGACCTCCTATTATTGCGATTGCCATCGGCTTTATCATATCTGAGCCATCTCCGATACCTATCGCCGATGTAAACATTGCGAGTATGGTGGTCATCGCTGTCATCAGTATTGGACGAAGCCTTGTACGGCCTGCGTCTATGATTGCCTCATGCTTGCTCATGCCCTCTCTCCTGGCTGATTGATGTAATCAATGAGCACGATTCCATTATTTACAATTAGACCTGCCAGCATGATAAAGCCAAGCATTGAAATGATTCCGAGCTCATTTCCCGTGATGAAAAGAGCTATAAATCCTCCTGTAAACGCAAGAGGTATACAGAACATGATAATAAACGGTGAAAGCAATGACTGGAACTGCGCCACCATGATAAGATAGATAAATATCACTGCAAGCACAAGCATAAGTACAAGCTGACTCATTGACTCATTTATTGTCTCATCCTCGCCCTCCATGTCTATTGAATAGCCATCAGGAATGCTAAGTTTATCAATTTTTGATTTAATTTTATTGCTTAGTAATGTTACATTATGGTTTTCATCAACCGCACCTGATACTGTAATATATCTTGTCTGAGCATCTCGATGAATGGTACTTACTGTCTGTTCCTGCGAAATAGTGCAAATATCACTGAGCGGAATCTCCTTTTCACTGTCATCATTATCCTTATAGGTAAATGTAAGGTTTTTGATGTCGTCCACAGTCACATCAGACTGCTCTGCGGATTGTAAGTATACCTCATAGTCCTTTATGTCAGTCGTAATGGTTGTTGCGCTCTTTTGAGATGATATCTCACCGGATACGAGCTGGTATACCTGAGCCACCGTATAGCCATACTTTGCTGCTTTTTCCTTATCCACAGTTATCTTAAGCTCATTGGTTGTATCGCCAAGACCGTCATCTATATCTGTCACGCCCTTTGTATCCTTAAGGATATCTGCCACATCACCTGCAAGCTTCTGCAGCTTGTCTATATCATTACCCTTAATCCTGACAGAGAGACCACTTCCGAAAAACTCTGATGAGTCCATAGCTTGTGAAGATGCTGTTACCTTGCAGTCCAGATTCTTTGTGCGTTTTTCAATTTCATCTATTACCTTATCCGATGAAACATCCGACTTCTCATCAAGCAATATATACATGCTCACGCTGTCGCTTCCTGAGCTCATCAGGTTCATGGTCGAGCTGCCGCCTGCTGTAGCTCCTATTGTGTCTATGCCCTTTATATCAGATATTTTGTCCATGACCTTATCAGACAGCTCTGTAAGCTGCTTGAAGTCAAGCTTTTCGTCATCCTTTGCCTCTATGGTAAGTGAAATCTGATTTGACTCCATGTCCATATCCATAAATGTCATTCCCCTTGACATGCAAAGTGCGCCACTGCCGACTAAAAGCACTACTGCCGCAATAAATACCACCGGCTTAAATCTAAGACATGTGCCGAGCACATTTCCATACCAGTTCTTAAAACGTTCAAACCATGGATGCTTTATATCCTTCGTCTTTTTGAGCATGCCTGAAGCAATTGCCGGTACAAATGTGAGTGCCACTACAAGAGATGCCATAAGAGTAAACGCTACCGTAAGTGCCAAATCTACAAAGAGCTGTCTCGTGATTCCATCAGTAAAAATGATTGGCGCGTACACACTTACCGTGGTAAGTGTAGAGGCAAAAATGGCTCCTGCCACCTGATTTGCACCCTCAACAGCCGCCTTCTTTACCGAATATCCTTCTCCCCTTAATCTGTAGATATTCTCTATTACTACAATTGAATTATCCACCAGCATTCCTATTCCAAGCACAAGTCCCGACATTGAAATGATATTTAAGGTGATATCCGTAAAATACATAAGCACCACTGCCACAATAACCGATAGTGGTATAGATGCTGCGATAACAAGTGTCGGCTTTATATCCTTTAAGAACAAAAGCAATACGAAAATGGCAAGTATTGCTCCCACTATCATATTTTCCATAACACTCTTTACTACCATGTCGATGTATACGCCCTGATTCATGAGCACTGTGGTGTGTAATCCGTCATTTTCCTTTTCCAGCGAATCAAGCTATCTAAAAGACGGTCTGTGACGTCTCCTGTAGAGTAGCCGGTCTGCTTCTCCATGGAGAGCATTATTCCGGGATTACCGTTGACTATCGCATATGTCTCATCCGAATTGTCAGTCATCTCAACATCTGCCACATCACCGACATGAATAGGAGCTATTCCATCAAGCTTCATATCCATAAGCACTAGATTTGTTAAATCATCAATTGATTTTATCTCATCTCCCACCTGTACTATGTACTGCGTGCCATTTGAATCATTTACATAGCCTGCAGGCATATCAAAATTCTGAGCGACGAGCAGCTGAGAGAGCGAGTCAATTGTTAAAACTGCATTTAAGTTTGACTTGTCAAGTGCATCATCCTTACTCTTTTCAAGCTCCTTCTTTGAACTGTCAAGAGATGCCGCTGCTGTTGCAAGCTGTGCTGACTGCTGTCCTATGCTTATCGAGCTTATAGCTGCCTGACTGTTTAGATTATCATAGGCATCTAAAAGTGCTGTCTCTCCTTGTGCTATCTGGTCAAGCCCGCTTTGGCACTGCTCTATACCTGTATTCACCTGAATGAGAGTCTGTGCTATCGCTGACGCTGCCGCAGGCAGATCATCTGCTGTGTTTACGGTGATTCCAAGCGCCGAGAGACCTGAAAACTGTGTTGCAATCTGCTTATCAACCTGCTCAAGCTGTGCTTTAAGTGCTGTGCCCGCTTCACCCGGTGCATTTGCGCCCTCTTTGAGTGACGGAATTGTCTTTGTATATGTATCACTATTCATGAAGTCTGAAAGAGCTGACTGAATTGTTTCAAGCTGGCTTTTCTGCTCATTTAAGCTTGCAAGAGTACTCTCTAGCTGAGTCTTCTGCTCTGCAAGCTTTGCCTTTTGCTCCTTTAGCGTATCCACTCCCGCGCTCATCTGATCCGATGCAGATGTGATCGCGTTTTGTCCGCTCTCTATCTTTGCGCTTGCATCATCCATCTGACTTTTTGCATCGTCAAATTTCTTTGAAACGGCATTATTTATTTTCTCATTGAGCGCATCTATCTTGGCCTGATTCATCGTGACCTGTATCTGCTCGGTGAGCTCACCTGTCGCAGTCACTGATGCGACTCCCTCCGTACTCTCAATTGCAGGCTTAAGTGTGTTTTCCACAAAGTCGGTGATTTCCGACTTGCTTTTCCCATCCATATCCACAGCAGTCATCATGATTGGAAGCATGTCCGGATTTATCTTCATAATGGTCGGAGTACCCACTCCATCCTTCCAGCCAGCCTTGACCTGATCTATTTTCTGCTGCATCTCTATCACTACAGAATCCATGTTGGCATTCTGCTCATACTCGCATGTCACCAGCGAATAGCTGTTATATGACATTGAGCTTACGTTTTTGATATTGGACGTAGTTGCCATAGCTGCTTCAAGTGGCGCGGTGACATCGCTCTCCACCTCCTGTGGACTTGCTCCCATATCTGTTGTCACGATAAGTGCATACTGAAAGCTCATATCCGGCAGCAGATCTGTCGTCATCCTGCCAAGTGATACAACCCCGAGTACTATTACCAGCAGTACTCCTACAAGTACAGTAAAAGGCTTTTTTACACTATATCTGGATATCATCTGACCCCTCCTTCTTCTTTTCTTTGATAATGTCCTGCCTTAGTTTGATAGACAATGTGATTACTGCGATTTTCACAATAAATTTAATTCGCTGTTATACTTTTATTATACAATGTGTCGGATTGCAACTCAATTGGTTTATACTTTTTTAAGAGATTTTGACAATAAAAAGACACCCAATTATACGATTAATATAATTCGATGTCCTTAAATGTCTTTTAATCTCTTTTAAGATTTTTTATTTATTTCAGCTTCAAATGCCCTCTTCCTCAATCTCATCCTCATCATCATTGATACCTGCAACAGCACTTGTAACGGCTCCGATTACAGCGACAAGCGCAAAGATGATAACTAAAAAAATAACTATAAAGAATGCTACTAAAAAACCTGTATCTGTCATATAATTACCCCCATAGCTGTCTCACAGCTTCTTTAAAATATAGCTTTAGTTTAACACACTTGTCTGTAAATAACAATATCGTAAGGGGCTAAATTATTGACTAAATATTGACTAAAATATTGATTTATGAAATTACTCAGTCCTTGATCTGCATACCGTTTGCATCCATATGATAGCCTTCTGTCATGATCAGCTTTGATACCGGAACTATCTCATAGCCCATGTCCTGCAGCTTTGTGAGCATCTCATCGAGTGCCTGCGAGGTGTATTTGGCGCCTAGATGGCAGAGTATTATCGAGCCACAATCCAGGCTTTTGTGATTGCACACTGTATCTATAATGTTTTGCATACCATAGTTTTTCCAGTCGAGTGAATCCACATCCCACTGGATTGGATAATAGTCACAGCCATACACTGTGTCAATCAGTTCATTGTTGTACGAGCCGTATGGCGGTCTGAATACCTTCATATCCTTTCCGGTCAGCTCCTTGACCTTTTTGTGCACATCCATTATCTCCGTCTTCATCTCGCCTGCCGTGATTGTTGCCATATCATAGTGGTGCTCACTGTGATTTCCGGGCTCATGCCCTTTTTCAACCAGCGTCTTTACACATTCAGGATTATCACTCACAAACCCTCCTGTCATAAAAAATGTAGCCTTTACGTTGTGCTTGTCAAGTGTCTCCATCATACTGTCAAAATCCTCTGCTCCCCAGGCACAGTCAAATGAAAGGGCGTATCTTTTTTCTTGTTGTCTGAACCGAATATACAGGCAGCTTTCTGTCTCCGAACTGACTCACAGCACTGCTAAGTGTCTCCATCACCTCTATATTTTTCAGCTGTGATATGTCATACTCTCTGCCATATAAAGCGCCTGTAATAAGAAGCGCCGACAGCAGCACTCCAAAAAGGAATCTGTGTCGGCGTTTCTTTCGTTTTGTCCCATTATGTAGTTTTGTATTTTGCATGTATGCTCTGTATTCACTCATGCTATATACTATTCTTTATTATCACAAATTATGAATAATGAAATAACTCTATTTCAGTTCTTCTGCCCTTCCGATAAACTCAAGCACTACCTCAATCGACTGATGCGCAGCCTTCTCCGCAAAGGTCTGGTAGTCTGTCTCGCCGCCATCGCCGTCTGATATTGAGCGAAGAATGGCAAATGGCACCTTGTTCACATAGCACACATGACCGATGCTGCCACCCTCCATCTCTGCTGCGATTGCATCAAAGGTATTCGAAATATAATCCTTCTGCTCCTTTGTGGCAATAAACTGATCTCCTGTTGCGATATTGCCCTTTTTGTAGTGGATATTCCTGTCAGCTAAGCATGAGCACATGAGCTCCACCATTTTTGTATCAGCCGGAAGCAGAATCATATTGATGCCTGAGAGAAGTCCCTTCGGATCTCCGATTGGCGATGTATCCATATCGTGCTGCAGCACGTTTGTGGCTACTGCCACGTCAAGCACGTTTAAGTCCTTTGTCAAAGTACCAGCCACTCCGATATTGACAATCATGTCGACATCATATTTCAAAATCATGGCCTCTGCACATATTGCCGCAAATACCTTTCCTATTCCGCATTTTGCCGCAACAACATACTGATCACCGATTTTGCCCTCAACAAACTCCACTCCACTGTAAACCTCTGTCTGTGTGTCTGTCATCTGAGCCTTTAAGTCATCGACCTCCATCTGCATTGCACCAATTACACCTATTGTCATTTTATTTCTCCATTCCTGCTATCTTGCTATTATATTTTTAGTCCTCGTTTACTGTGGATAAGTAAACTCCATATTTGTCTGGCTCTCAAGCACCTTTAGATATGCACGGCACTCCTTCTTTGCCTCGTCAAGTGACAGATTCTCGTAATGTCCGCACTCTATGGCTGATGCACCAAACACCGGTCCATCATACTCAAGTATCTGTTTTAAGACCTCTTTTGTGATTTCAAAAACCTTTCCCGGCTCGACATCCCTCACAACGAGATAGAAGCCTGTCTGACAGCCCATCGGTCCAAAATATACCACATCATCTGCAATCTCAGAGTTTCTCACACATGTCGCAAACATATGCTCCACTGAGTGCATAGCTGAATTGGACATATAATCTCCTGCATTAGGTTTTCTTGTACGAAGGTCGTATGTAACGATTTCTCCATCTTTTCTTGAAATATAAAATCCAGGTTTAAGAATATTATGATTAATTGTAAAGCTTTTAATTCTTTCCATAAAAATGTTTCTCCTTACTTAGTTGCTGCCTCAAACTGCTTCAGATAATCCTCAAATACATTGAGTGCATCATCCACAGGCTTTGGTGTGCTCATATCAACACCGGCACTCTTTAGCAGCTCGATTGGATTCTTCGAGCATCCACCGCACAGGAAATTTCCTATATACTTATCCACAGCAGGCTTTCCCTCCTCAAGTATCTTTTTTGAAAAAGCAACTGCTGCCGAATAGCCTGTCGAGTACTGATATACATAGTACGGTGTGTAAAAATGCGGTATGCGCATCCACTCATATGATATCTCATCATCCACGCGCATATCCGGTCCGTAGTACTGCACATTCAGCTCATGCCACAGTTCATTTAGCACATCCTTGGTAACCGGCTCACCCTTTTGCATTTTCCGGTGAGCTATATGCTCAAACTCTGCAAACTGCGCCTGCCTGAAAAGTGTCGTCCTGAAGCCGTCCAGAAAATGTGTCATGAGATATTTTCTCTCATTCTCATCCTCACAATGCTCAAGCATATAGTGCATGAGAAGCGACTCATTGCAGGTGGATGCAACCTCTGCCACGAAAATCAGGTATCCTGCGTATGTGATGCTCTGATGCTCATTTGAATAGTATGTATGCATCGCATGTCCCATCTCATGAGCCAGCGTAAACACACTGTCCAGATTGTCGGCATAGTTCAAAAGCACATACGGATGAGTACCGTAAGCGCCCCATGAATACGCACCGCTTCTCTTGTTCTCATTCTCATATACATCTATCCAGCCACTCTCCATGCCAGCCTTAAGTGTGCTGACATACTCATCGCCCATAGGCTCAAGCGCCTTTGCCACAAGCTTTTTCGCCTCATCATAGGTGTAGGTGGTCTGTACATTGTCCACAATCGGTGCAAACAAATCATACATATGTAGATGCTCCACACCTAAAAGCTTCTTCCTAAGCGCCATGTACCTGTGCAGAGCCGGCAGATGTGCGTGAACAGTCTCAATCAGATTGTCATAGACACTCTCCGGAATATCGCCATCGGATAAATACATGGCCCTTGCGCTGTCATATTTTCTGACCCTTGCATAAAAAGTGTCATTTTTCAGCTTGCTGATGTACATCATGGAAACAGTATTGCTCCACTTCTTGTACGAATCATACACTCCACGGAACACCTGCTTGCGCAGGCTTCTGTCCTTGCTGCTTAAAAAATCTATGAAATTGCCATGCGTGATACGGATTTTATTTCCCTCGACATCAGTGATATACGGGAATTTGATATCCGCGTTGTTGAACATGCTGAATATATTCTCCGGTGCTGCAGCCATCTCACCGCACTGCGCCAGGATATTCTCCTCTGCAGCCGATAAGGTATGCTCTTTCTGGCGCATTATCTCATCAATCGCACGCTTATAGTGCATAAGCTCATTGCTCTCACTGTAAAAGCTCTCAAGCCTTTTATCATCTATCTGCAAAATCTCCGGACTCGCAAATGCCAGCGCACCTGATGCCTGAACAGTCAGTGTCTCTGCCTTTGACACATATGCCTGATATTTCGACACGGCAGTGTCTGATGCGAGCGCTCATTCGCATAGACCACTATACGCTCCAAATAATAAGACAGCTCATCCTGCTTCTTAAAAAAATCAAGCAGCGTTGCTGCACTGTCGGCCAGATGTCCCTTAAAGCCCGAGAGCTTTTCTGCAAGCTGTGACGCTTTTTCACACTCAGCCTCCCACAGCTCATCTGTCTCATACATATCCTCAAGCTTCCATTTGTACTCGTCTGAGATTTCATCTCTCTTTTGAAGCCTTTTCTCACTCATTTTGTGTTACCTTCTATCTTACTTTTCTTGTTCTCGGAGTCTGAATAGTTACCTTGTTTTCAACTCTTCAGAACCACCCCACGCACATTCGCAAAACCGCACGATGTTTTTATAAAACTACCCACACATCTGCTCTGCAAAATGCATATAGACGTGTGGGATATATGTGAATTATAACAATTAAGCTCTACTTTGTAATTAAAGTGCCCATACCACCTGAAACTGTCTTGCCCTCTTTGTTAAGCTTTGTGATCAGCACTGAACGGATGGCAGAGTCACCGATAAAGTCGATAGCTGCCTCAATCTTTGGAGCCATGGTACCCTCATCAAACTCGCCTGCTGCAAGGTACTTCTTTGCCTCATCGACAGTCATGGTATCAAGTGGCTTCTCATCCTCCTTGCCATAGTTCAGGCAGACCTTGTCAACGCTTGTAAGTATAACAAGTCTGTCAGCATCAAGAGTATCTGCAAGCTTTCCTGCTGCAAGATCCTTCTCGATAACAGCACTGGCGCCCTGAAGCTTGTTATCCTGTGCTAAAACAGGAATTCCGCCGCCACCGCATGCGATAACAACCTGATCCGCATCAACAAGAGCCTTAATAGCATCCTTTTCCACTATATCAACAGGCTTTGGAGCTGCCACAACTCTTCTGTAGCCTCCCTCAACCTGTGTCACATGGTTGCCCTTCTTCTCTTCTTCCTCGGCCTCAGCCTCTGTCATAACACGGCCGATAATCTTTGTCGGATGATAAAAAGCCTCATCATATGGGTCAACAACCACCTGTGTAAGTATTGTAGAAACGGTCTTGTAAATTCCTCTGCCAAGAAGCTCTGTACGGATAGCATTCTGTAAATCATATCCTATATAGCCCTGGCTCATTGCAGAGCAGACTGCTGTAGGTGTAGCTGTATACTCAGGATAAATCCTGCAAAACTCAGACATAGCGGTGTGAATCATGCCCACCTGCGGTCCGTTGCTGTGTGTGATAACAACCTCATAATCGTCCCTGATAAAATCTGCAACTGCCTTTGCTGTATGCTTTGTAGCCTCGTGCTGCTCCGGAAGAGTTGTTCCAAGAGCATCATGTCCGAGTGCGATAACTATTTTTTTCTTCTTCATGCCGACCTCCTATGCTGCATCCGCTCAATGTGTATTATATCTCATAATCATAAACCGATGTGTATACTATGATAAATCAACATATAAACCATCAATTTTGAAGAATTCCTATGCGGTGCAAAAGTAAAATTATTTATATACATTATCTAATATTTTAGGGAATTTGTCTAGTACTTTGAACTGATTTGAACAACATTAACCAACATTCTGTCACAATGCAGCGAACGTAAGCCGAGCGTAGCGATGGCGCACACGTAAGCGCATATCTACCACAGCGTAAGGGACGTAAGCACCGGTGGCGCACACGTACTCTTGCAGGAGCGAATAGCGAAGCGGCTTAGATACTGTAGAAATTATGTCCATGAATCGAGTAGGAGCGGTGACTAACCGCCGTCCTCTCACAGCACCGTACGTACCGTTCGGTATACGGCGCTTTCAATAGTTAACGTGCACAGACTGATAGGCTGTGGCTAAATCATAAAAGCCACTGTTTATCAGTCTTTCTTTATTCAGCGCCCAAATCACAGCTTTGTTATTGCTGATATACCAATACTTTCTGCGACTGTTTGCTATTGTTGACGCATAGTGTTCTGGGATTCCAAGTTTGACTAGATTTTTATATTTCGTTCTAGGTTTCTTCCACTGTTTCCATATACACATGCGTATTCTGTGATAGAGCCATCCGTTGATGTCATCTATGTTGCTCTTCATACTTGCAATTCCGTAGTAGTTAAGCCATCCCCTTGCATACACCTTGATTTTCTCAAGGCTTGGCTTGATTGACTGACATCGCTTACGGGAAGATAACTCCTTCAATCTGGACTTAAACTTCTTCCATGACTTCGAATGAACTCGGACATAAGTGCCTTTCCCGTTCCTTCCCAATGCAAAGCCAAGGAATTTAAAATTTCGGATTGCAAACACGCTGACAGTACGGCTCTTTTCTCGGTTGACTGTAAGTTTCAGCCTCTTCTCAAGATATTTTGTACTGCTTTCCAAGAGTCTCTCTGATGCTCGTCCGCTCTTTGCAAGAAGCACGATGTCATCTGCATATCTTATGCATGGAACACCTCTTTTCAGGAACTCCTGGTCGAACTCATTGAGGTAGACATTTGCCAGCAATGGTGATAGATTTCCACCTTGTGGTGAGCCTTCCTCTGTGTCAATGACCACTCCGTTTTCCATTACACCGCTTTTCAGATAGCGCTTTATCAACTGTACTACACGTTCATCTTTTACATTCTTCCGGAGAAGATTGATGAGAATTTCGTGATTAAGAGTATCGAAGTACTTTGACAAGTCAAGGACTACAGCAAATGTATAGCCTTGTTCTGCATACTCCTTAACCTTAAGTATTGCATCTTTTGCACTTCTGTTCGGACGATAGCCATAGCTACCATCTGCAAACAGCGGTTCATAGATTGGCACTAACTGTTGGGTTATTGCCTGTTGAAGTGTACGGTCTATCACTGTTGGTATGCCAAGCTTTCGCACACCACCATCTGGTTTGGGAATCTCAACTCGTCTTACTGGAGACGGAGTATACTTTCCACGATAAATGCGGTCAGTTATCTCTTGTTGATGTTCCTTTAGATATGGAAGAGCCTCTTCAATGGTCATGCCATCAATTCCCGGCGCTCCCTTGTTTGCCTTAACTCTCTTATACGCTCTGTTAAAGTTGTCTTTATACAGTATCGTTTCCAAAAGTCTCGGCTGTGCACTGTCTCTTTCTTTCCATATCCGATTGAATGACCTGGACGCTTTCACATACCCTTCATGTTCCGCATTATCTCTTTGCGAACAGCCATTGTTTTCAATGTTTTCTGCCATAGACGGTCATTACTCCTTTCTCGGTCATACTCAAGACTCCTACTGATTCGGTCCTTCACCTCTCGGCTACTATGACCTCTGCTGACTTCTATGCGTTCAGCATTGCTTTATGCAATGGTTACCTCTTTCAAGCATACCGCACAGACCTCCCTAGGTACACACGTTTCTTCCTCTCCATCCATCTGCCTCATTTATCATGCATTATTCCGTGTAGTTATTGGGCTTTAACATGGGTTGCTGTCTTACCCACATGCATGACCTCATATGAGATTTCTGTTCGTCAGACCAGAGATTTGCCCGTGAGTTGGTATATTCCTCACATCCAGCTTCCTTCAGATTCCATCTCACGATGGACACCCTTGCCTTCGGTATATCCTTCCCACTACCGGCGGATTCGGGACTTTAACCCGTTAGAAACGTGCGCCGCTAGGCGCACAACGCAGAAACACCCCTGCATGGACGCAGGGGTGAGGAGAAAACGCGCAGGAATTACTGCTGAATATCCTTTGCAGAGCTTAAGGTTACTTCAACCTTGCTCTCTTCATACTGTCTGCCACTCTGACGGGCAACAGTAAGAGTAACCTTATCTCCGGCCTTGTAGCTCTTTAACGCTGACTGCAGCTCCGTCATAGAAGAAATCTTTGTGCTGTCAACAGCAGTGATGATATCTCCCTCCTGTAAGCCGGCATTTGCGGCACCTGAACCAGCTGAAACAGATGAAACATACACACCTGTGGGAAGCCGTAGCTACCATCTCAGACGAAACATCGCCACCCTTTATTCCAAGGTATGCCTGATTCTCGTTTGTATACTTTCCATCCTGGATGAGGCTCTCAATAATAGGCTTTGCAACCGACATTGGAATTGCATATCCGATACCCTCAACATCTGTCGAAGAATATTTTACAGAGTTGATACCGATGACCTCGCCGTTTTCATTTAAGAGTGCTCCACCACTGTTTCCAGGGTTTATGGCTGCATCCGTCTGGATAAGCTTGTTGTTGGTAACAGTCTCACCTGTCTGTGAATCCTGTGTAGTTACGGTTCTGTTAAGCGCACTTACTATACCTGTTGTGACAGACTGTCCGTATCCAAGTGCATTACCGATAGCAATTGCAGGACTTCCAACAGCTACACTTTCAGAATCTCCGATTGTAGCAATCTTGATATTTGAGTAAGTATCTTTTCCAAGGTCTGCTTTCTTTACACGTACAACTGCTAGATCGTCATCCGGATCTGTTCCTCTGATTTCTGCCTTTACCACTGAATCATCATCAAACTGTACTGTGAGCTCCTCTGAATCTGCCACAACATGGTTGTTTGTAGCAATGTAGAGATAATCATCATCCTCACTCACAATGATACCTGAGCCGCAGCTCTGAGACTGCTGTGACTGCTTTCCGAAAAAGCTGTTGTAGGTGACTGTTCCTGTATTTGTGATAGCAACGATGCTAGGCATTACCTCATCGACAACTGATGATACATCTGTCAGATCCTTTGCATTCCCTGAGGATGTCTGCTTAGTCCCACCGGATGTTGTAGTGGTAAGCTTTGCACTTGCAGTAGAAGAATTTGAAATAGCTCTCGTGCCAATATAGCTTACTCCTGTGAAAACACCGCCTCCGACGAGTCCGAAGATAAGAGCTGCCGCTACTGTCTTGCTGCAAATGGTCCAAATGCACCAGGCTTTCTAGGTGCTCTCTGTTTCTTAGGCTTTGCAGTCTGCTGGTATGCCTGACCATTCATATTCATCCGGCTATATGAGTTGTCTGTCGAACCGGCTGATGCGCTGCCATATGCATTATTATTTGTGCCTGAATTATATGCCTGATTAGAATAAGGCTGGTTTGCATATGATTGATTTACATTTGGCTGTCCTGCTGCAGAAGCCTGCGAGTACGGATTATAGCTCTGTGAATAGCTTTCCGCTGATGTATTATTAGTCTGTGCAGCCTTCTGTGACTCATCCGGATTGTAAGGATTACCCGACATTGTGAAATTTACATTGTTTGTATTGTTATTTGTGTTATTTGTACTGTTAGTATTATTTGTATCATTCATATTTCTATAATTGTTATCCATAATAATTTCTCCTTTCGTTTACAATTAGAAGTATACTGTCAATCTGTGTTTAATTTGTGACGGGATTATTTATTTTTTCATAAATTGTAATCCCCGTGCTATTCTCCGAATAAAAATAACTGCTCATCGACAGATGCACCTCTAAGTCTGCGATAAATAGAAATTGCAGAATATCAATACATCCCTGCCAATGAACAGTTACCATAAATCATATATTAAATTTCAATTCCGTTCTTCTCAAGAAGAGCTCTCGCTGTTTCAACTGAATCTGTACCTGTCGCATTCTTTACAGGTGCAAACTCCTTCTCTCTGTCTACCTCAAATGGAAGGCTATTGTCCATCATGTATACCATATCGAGGATGAGTGTCTCGAACTTGTATGCATTCGGAGTCTCAGGCTTGTGCTCTGTACCGTTCTCATCAATGTAAGGCACCTTCTTCTCTACTACATGGAGCGGAAGGCTCTTTTCTGCGATAGCCATGAGCTTGTCCACGCGGAATAAATAGTTTAAGATAACACCAAAGCCATACTGCAATGAACCATTCTCGTTCTTTGCCTCTGCCATCTCAGGAGTAAGCTCGTAATACTCAACAATCGAAGGCTTGCCATTCTCAAGACACATAGCACCGACTCTCTCATATGGATCACATTTTCTGACCTCCTTAGAGCCGCTGACACAGCCGGACTCGATTGTAGCACCTACAAATACAGGATCTGCAATCTGCTGAAGCACATTGTCCACAGCAAATACATTGAGCCACTCAACACCCTTGTCCTTCAAATCCTTGTCAAGACCGGCATTGATGAGTGACTTGAACCATCCACCGTTTCCGTTTGGTGACATGGCAAGTGAATCCTCAGATTTCATGAGCAGATTGCCGTCAAAATCAACTGCCGGAACCATCTCCTGCACGAAAAACTTCACATAGTCCTTGTTGTATCCAAAATAGTCGTGCTCTTCAAAGAACTCTCTTGTCATGCTATCATTTATCTCGCTTGTCATAACATACAGAGGCACCCATGTACCGGTCTGATTTGTAACCTTCATGAGGTTTGCGACAAGCTGCTCAAAGATGTAGAGTTCCTTTGTCTTTCCGATATTGAACATGCCCTTAGCCTTGTCAAAGCCAAGACGTGTACCCTGTCCACCGGCAAGAAGAATTGCACCGACTTGCCATTCTTGACAGCATCAAGACCTGTTGCAAGGTATTTGTCCTTATTTGCCTCTATCTCTGAAAGCTCCATAGCAGCAAGCGGTGAAAATGTACCTCTCTGCTGCTTGTTGTTGTGAATCATATCAAGGTATGACCAGTCCATGTGCTCAAGCTGTGACTCAAGCTTTGCCGGTGCTTCCTCTGTTAAGAATTTCTTTAAGTATTTCTGATTTGTTGCTGTGATTTTTTCTTTGATTTCTGTTTTCATAAATTCTCCCTAAATGTATTCGTATCTTTTTTGAATTACATTATTATAACGTCCGGGACCAATCTAATGACTGGTCCCGGATATTATTTTTGCAATTTTCGTAAATATAAATCTTGTTCCTGATAGCTGACTTTAACATTTAGTCATCTGAATCATCGGATGAGGATTTTGTTGTCGAGTCATTTTCAGATTCTGACTGACTCTTCTTCAGGGCATCCTGAGCATCTTTATTTTTTTTCTTAGCCCCTTCAGTTCCGGTTGAACCAGCAGTATTATTATACTTTGTTGTATCATATATATCGGTCTTTGAATCAACATCTGTCTTTTTCTGTACAGTATCACTTATAGACTGTACAGTATCTGATACTGTGTATGACTCGTCCTCAAAAAGATACTTATGCAACTGTACAACATCTGTAGCCAAATCAATAGGAATAACCGTATCTCCTACACCAGAAAGTTCCTTTGTAGCAACATTATATGGAAATCCTGTAGTAGATGAAATCTGATACTTAGTAACATTTTTCGCCAGTGCCAAGATTTCTTTAACCGTAAAATTAGTACTGATATCGTCCATCATTGACGAACACATGGATGTAAGTGTTGCTATATCTTCACCCTTACACTTTTCGAGTATCGCCTGCAATACAATTCTTTGTCTTGACGCCCTTAAGAAATCATCTCCTGATGTATATCGAATTCTGGAGTATGACACTGCTTGTACACCATTTAAATGTACTCTTCCTTCACCCTTCAATGCATCACAAGGATATCCTATTGAATTAGCCGTTTCAGTTATATATCCGTTAACCCAATGAACTTCTTCCTTAGTAAGATCTAGATCCAAACCGCCTAATGCATCAATAACATCCACAAGCGCCTTCCAATCAACACAGACATACTTAGTAATATTCATATCCAGATTGGAATTTATCATTCTGACAGCATTCTCTGCTCCACCAATTTCAAAAGCATTATTAGCCTTATAATACTTGCCCTTTCCAACAGACAAATAGGTATCTCTGTATAAAGAAGCAAGCTTTACTTCATTTGTATCATAGTTTAAGCTGGCAATCATTATACAGTCTGAATTACCACTTTCATATTTACCACTCGAACGATTATCGAGTCCGAATAAAGCAACATTTAAGTAACCATGCATAGTCTGCACGCTTTCTTCATCAATATCGTCATTAATGCCGGCTTCGCTGGCTGAGAGATCATTCTTGAAATCAATTTTACCTATTGTACTATTATATAATCCTAAAACAGCCAATACTATAATTAAAACTAATATTTCAAATACAAATAATACTATTTTTTTACGACCTCTTTTTTTCTTTCTCTTCTTTGCCATGTTATTTTTCCTTTTTTCTATGAATGTAAAGCCACGCGTCTGCGTAGTCCTGACGCTCCTTCTCTGACATATTGGTATACTTTCCAAACTCCAGATTCGTCAGTCGCATCTGCGGTCTGCCACACTTGAAGCATTCAACCTCTTTCCTTCTTGAAACCATCCGTATCCAGCCACAATCCGGGCAAATGTATATTTTCATCATAGTCCTTATTCAAACTGTCCGAGAACCTCAGCTGACAAAGCATCAAGCTTAGCCTGTGAATCTTCAAGAGACACTCCTTTAACTCCGAAATAGAATTTAATCTTAGGCTCTGTACCAGAAGGGCGTACACAGCACCAAGCGTTATCGTTAAGTTCGTAGTAAAGTACATTGGAAGAAGGAAGACCTGTCGGCTCAACCTTTCCTGTTGTCATATCTTTTCTTGTGTCATTCTTGTAATCACGGATAGCAAGCACCTGATAATCGCCAAACTTCTTTGGCTCAGCGGCACGTGCCTTTGTCATAATCTCATTTATCTGTGCGGCACCATCAATACCCTTTAAGGTCAGTGTAGATATGCCCTCTCTGTAGTAACCATACTTCTCGTACATGTCAATCATGCCATCCCAAAGTGTCTTACCCTGTGACTTGTAGAAGGCAGCCACCTCACACAGCATACAAACTGCTGCAGGAGCATCCTTATCCCTTGCATATGTGCCAGGCAGGCATCCGTAGCTCTCCTCCATACCGAATACATAGTTGTTGCAGCCGGTCTTTTCGAATTTGAGCATCTGCTCACCGATATACTTAAAGCCTGTGAGCACCTCGATATGCTTTACACCATATGCTGCCGCAATTGCCTTACCCATATCTGTTGAAACAATTGACTCAACAAATGCAGGCTTCTCAGGCAAAGTACCATTGGCACTCTTCTGGCTTAAAATGTACTCACCGATAAGCATAGCTGACATATTTCCTGTAAATGTCACATACTCTCCTGTCTTTGTATCCTTGCAATATACACCGAGTCTGTCGCATCAGGATCAGTTGCTAAAACGATATCAGCATCCTTTTCCTTTGCCAGCTCAAGCGCGAGCTTCCATGCATCAGGATTCTCAGGATTTGGATAAGGACATGTAGGGAAATTGCCATCAGGTACTGCCTGGCTTGGCTCAATGTATACATTCTCAAAGCCCATATCCTTAAGCACTCTCTGTACAGGCGAAGTCCTGTGCCGTGGAGTGGTGTGTAAACAATCTTGATATCCTTTGCCATAGCCTTGATGATCTCAGGATGGATAGAAAGCTTACGAAGCTCTCCGAAATATCCCTCCTCAACCTCGTCAGAGATGACATTGTAAAGGCCTGCCTCAATAGCAGCAGCTTTGTCCATAGTCTTTACCTGATCAAATGATGTAACCTTTGCCACCTCAGCCATGATGCTTGCATCATGAGGTGGAGTAACCTGTGCACCATCCTCCCAGTATACCTTGTATCCATTGTACTCACGAGGATTGTGGCTTGCTGTGATAACAACACCGGCTATTGTACCGAGTGTCCTTACTGCGTATGACAGCTCCGGAACAGGTGCGAGCTGTGGGAATACATATGTCTTGATTCCGTTAGCTGCAAGACAGAGTGCTGTGGCATCTGTGAACTCATCATGCATATTACGTGAGTCATGTGCGATTGCAACACCTCTCTTTACTGCGTCCTCTCCCTGTGAAAGTATGTAATTCGCCAGTCCCTGTGTAGCCTGACGGACTGTGTATATATTCATCCTGTTGGTGCCGGCTCCTATGACACCACGAAGACCTGCTGTACCAAACTCAAGTGTGCGATAGAATCTGTCCTCTATCTCCTTATCATCACCTGCGATAGCCTTAAGCTCAGCCTTTGTAGCCTCATCAAAATATGGGTCTGTGCACCATTTCTCGTACTCAGCTCTAAAATCCATTTATATTAACCTCCTGTATCAGCTAGTAAATAAGCCTATTAATGTTAACCATACCGATTTTACCACATTAACGTGCATTTGAAAAGTTTTTGTTCCTTAATATTTTCTTACTTATTGATTTTTAAACACAAAGAGCTTGCTAATTATGTAATTGAGCACCACTACCACCACCTGGGCAGCCAGCTTCACCCACATGCTTGGGTACGAAAGCATCGTTATAAAAACAAAAATAATAGTTTCCTCAATAATCAGGGTAAAAAATCTGCCACTGAAAAACGCAAACATCTGCACAAGTGCTGCTGTTTTTGTAGGTGTTGATACGCGAAATACCCATATTTTGTTGGTAATATACGAAAAAAGCACCGCAAATACCCAAGCAAGGGCATTCGCTATTAATTCATTTATTCCAAGTGCAACATTAAACACTGCATATGACGCTATGCTGATTATAAATGTCATATTACCAAATACCGTATAGAGAACCAGTTCCTTTAAATCTTCTTTTCTCTTTTTCATGTCATATCCGTTTCATCTTATAAAATCTTCGTTAATCTGCGATTTTACTATAATAGCGTTATGAATGAAATAAGTCAATGCCTATTTTTGTATCTTAGGTTCCCAATAAATGGACGCCTCATAATATAACCTGCATGTTCCACTTTTCATATCCTCACGAACAGAGTTTATCATTTCTTTTGTTTTTTTCACACATTTATTCCATTTTACAATATCCCCGGTACTTTTCTCAGAGCTGACATCATACTTATTAATAATATACTTTCCAAGATACTCTGTCATTTTTTCCATTCCATTAATATTTAAATGTCTGCATCACTATAGTCTGCCGGTACATCTATACCCAATTCCTTCGATTTATCGTTTAAATTCAAAATATCATATCCATATTCGGATATAATAGAACCAATTTTATCTATAGCTTCAGGATTTTCAAACTTACGCTGATGTGGAAATCTGACAAACAATACCTTTTCTATATTTTGAGCCTGAAGATAAACCAAAAGTTCTCTCAGTGCATCTTCACAGCCATTATCAAAGTCAATATTCTGCAATTCTCCCATCTGAGTACCTTTATCACTTCCGGACACCGTACAAAATCCCTTTAAATAGCTTTGTTTATTAAGGGTCATAATGCTTTTTTCCAGTGTATTTTTAGCCAGACTAATTGGCCGTTTCCAATTAACATGAGAAAACGCCATATTAAAATAAAACTGACCTTTCCCTTGCCCTTTAAGAAGAGAATCAACTGAATCCTTACGTCCATAAATATATGGAACATTATCTATCCAACGATGAAGCTGCACCGGATTTTCAAAGTCACTGCTTCCATGCAGATATCCATTCAGTGAAATTACAATCAATTTCGGATTCTGTCTCTCCAAGCCTTTTTTTATCATATCTTTATATAAATTTGCCGGAGCGGCTCCCATTGACAAATCATATGACGTATATCCATAGTTTCCCAGGCAATTGCGGGGGAATAGTCAGAATACACTTCACTTGAGCCTATCATTAGCACATCCAAGGAATCCTTTTGCTCCATAAAAAATCCCTGAACATTCATCTGCGAAGGGCTGTCATTCACTGAAAAGACTATACTTATCATCTCATATAAAACAATAAGTATAACCCAAAAAAGAATTATACTTATTATATTTCTTTTTCTTAACATATCATATCTTCCTTATATCCATCCATACTTATATATAGTATACCTCATTTAGCGATATAATACTTTAAGAAATCCTTATTTAATTATTAAAGTATTTTACATTCTTTATTTTCTTTATCATTAAGCACTGTCCTTACAATATATAACGGTCTTTCCTTAACCGGCATAAAAATATTGCCAACATAAGTTCCAACTATACCTATACACATCATAAGCAGTCCACTCATTAAACAAATAGTTGCAATGATACTTGACCAGCCGCTTGTCACAACACTTGTAGTAAAATAATGAACAACAATTTGTTAACAGTGCCTGACCCAATGTGATCCTTTTCTGAATTTAATATTTAAATAGTTTTGCCATATACATGTTTACAATATTGTAGCCATAATTCTTAGCAGTCGCCCAACCTCTTCCATATGGGTTCTCCTGGATTCCAAGCCATTCTACATAATGTGCTGTTCCTCTTCTTACATGTTGGAACCGGGTATCCACGCATGGCTGATTCAGACCATCGGTTGATGCATAAGCTTTTAAGTGCTGTACCTGTGCCCGGATTCCTTCCCTTACACTGCCAAAAGAATTTCCCGGTGCCCCATTACCGGTTGCTCCTAATCCAGCAAAGTTATACTGGTTAATCTGTACATCTACCCCATATCGTAAAAATCCAGTCTCCAGCATTGCCTGACAGAATGCTACTTCTGCTTTCAAACCTTCTGCCTGACATTCTTCCAGATATATCCGACAAAATGTTTCTATTGTCGGTGCATCGGAAGATGCATAGAATTCCGGATAAGTATTATTAGCATTATAATATGCAACCATCTGTGCAAGATTGGTACTGGTTG